>Ga0169931_10002703_pt1 | contig 28647 bp, 19 predicted proteins | sample Kivu_15m_20L_FD_129675 | JGI IMG/M metagenome (GOLD analysis project Ga0169931, IMG submission 129675) | Freshwater microbial communities from Lake Kivu, Western Province, Rwanda to study Microbial Dark Matter (Phase II) - Kivu_15m_20L... | ecosystem: Environmental > Aquatic > Freshwater > Lake...
GGATTGCTCTTTAAGGATGCGATCGGTTTCTTGGAAACGGCGCTCTGTTTCTTGGGATTGCTCTTTAAGGATGCGATCGGTTTCTTGGGATTGCTCTTTAAGGATGCGATCGGTTTCTTGGAAGCGGCGCTCTGTTTCTTTTTGAGCAGCAATCAACTCACCTAACAAGCGCCAAACATCATCGGGAGTGTAGGTCATGGGGGATAAAGTGGTTTAATTTTTTTTCAACCTAAATTTATTATATATTGCTATTTATTTAAGTATATACCATTAGACACATATGAGTCAAATATGCTACCTTAAACCAGAATGTGATAAACCCTCGGCTCCTGAAAATAGCAGGTTTTGCCCTAGTTGGGGCACTACTCAGGCATCAGGACTTGTAAACTGTCAAATCTAAAGGTTAGAGAAAATTATTAAGATTTATCAACAAGTAATTATTCAGGCAATATAGAAGAAATGGGTTGTTGTTTTACGCTGTCCCTAACCTACCTGGTGTTTTGATGGTTTTTGTATGAGTTTTAATTCGGTATTGTGTACAGCCATAGCTGATTGTATTGCTAGTAGCCCGCAAAGGCGAATTACTTTCGCTGAATATATGGATATGGCTTTATATCACCCTGAATACGGTTACTATTGTACTCATGCTGGGAAAATTGGATTTCAGGGGAGTGATTTTTTTACTTCTCCCCATCTTTGTTCTGACTTTGGGGAGTTACTGGCGGAACAGTTTTTGCAGATGTGGGAAGTTTTAGCTTGTCCTGTACCTTTTGCTGTGGTGGAAATGGGGGCGGGTCAAGGACTACTGGCTACACAGATCCTCAATTATTGTCAGCTACACTATCCAGATTTTTGGGCGGCACTAGAGTATATAATTGTGGAAAAATCGCCTGTTTTGCAGGAAGAACAGCAGCAACGGTTGGCAAACTTTTCTGTGCGTTGGTGCAATTTAACAGATATCCCCACAAACTCTATTACTGGCTGCTTTTTTTCTAATGAATTGGTGGATGCTTTGCCAGTACATCAGTTTATATTAGAGGGTGGTGAGATGCGGGAAATTTATGTGACAACGGGGAAAGATCAGTCTCAACCTTTCTTTGTGGAGGTGAATGGTGAACCTTCTACCCCGGAACTGCAACAATATTTGGATTTAGTGAAAATTGATTTGGCTGGTGGTGGTTATGAAGATGGCTATCGTAGTGAAATTAATTTAGCTGCTGGTGGTTGGTTGGGTATTGTGGCTGATCGCCTGCATCGCGGATATGTGTTAACAATTGATTATGGCTATCCTGCCCACCGTTATTACAACCCCAGGCGATGGCAAGGGACGTTACAATGTTACTACAACCATAGCCACCACAATAACCCTTATATCAATGTTGGTAGGCAGGATATTACGACCCATGTTAATTTTACTGCTTTGGAAAGATGGGGCGATCGCTTTGGTTTGGAGAAAATAGGCTTCATCCAGCAAGGTTTATTTTTAATGGCTTTGGGTTTAGGCGATCGCATTGCTGCTATTTCTCAGCAACAAACCCGGTTATCTCAACTGTTGCAACTGCGGGAAGCTTTACACCAGTTAATAGACCCAACAAAGTTAGGTGGGTTTGGAGTTTTAATTCAAAGTAAGGGACTCCAGCCCCAAGAAACAGGTCAACAGCTGAAGGGACTAACGGTGCCCAACTAAAATAGAGAAAACTTAAAAGAAAAGTTAAAAATCTCTATAAAAATCCTAACTTACCTTGATATAGATTAGCATGGCATTGAGCAAATAATTACTTTGACTACTGTACAACTTCGGTAACCCAAAAAGTATCAACTATGACGGCTCATGAACTATTGTTATTGGTAACACTACTTACACCAGGTATCTTACTTTCGGTGATAATTATGGTGACTTTTGCGGCAGGTGGCTGATATTTACTCAATTATTGCTGAACAGTTATGACTGAACAGTGATGACTGTTCAACAAGGGCACGATTAAATAATGGAAACGCGATATCTACGACTAGCTACGCCTAAGCTGTACCAAAGGAAAGTAAAAAATGAAGGTGGCATTTCTGGGAACTGGACTAATGGGATTACCGATGGCCCAACGGTTGTTGGCAGCTAATATAGAGCTAGTAGCCTATAACCGCACCCCAGAAAAATTAGCCCCACTACAGGCTGCTGGTGCGGAAGTTGTTAAACATCCCCGTCAAGCAATTCGTGCTGCTGACTGCATTATTCTTATGTTGACTAATGCCGCAGCCATTTATCATGTGTTGCTGTCGGATACTTCTTGGCGCACTCTAGAGGGGCGGACTGTGATTCAGATGGGGACTATTACTCCCACGGAAAGCCAAGAAATTAGAGATGCTGTGATTGGTGGCGGCGGGGAGTATATAGAAGCTCCAGTATTAGGTAGTATTCCAGAGGCAAAAACTGGTCAGCTGATTGTAATGGTAGGTGCTGAACCAGAACAATATCAACGCCACTTAAAGTTACTGCAAAATTTTGGTGCTGAACCTGTGCTGGTGGGGCCAGTAGGTTCGGCCGCAGGACTGAAGTTGGCACTTAATCAACTTATTGCTTCTCTAACAACTAGCTTTGCTCTTAGTCTGGCTTTTGTTGAACGTCAAGGTATCGACATAGATTTATTTATGCAAATCCTGCGTCAAAGTTCGCTTTATGCGCCTACCTTTGACAAGAAGCTACAACGGATGTTGGATGGCAATTATACTAATCCTAATTTCCCCACTAAACATTTGCTCAAAGATACAGATTTATTTATATCAGAGGCAAAATCACTGGGTTTGGATCTCGGTAGCATTGAAGCTGTACGGCAAATTGTGCAAACGGCTGTGAAAATGTCATTTGCTCATGATGACTATTCCTCAGTATTTTCTGCTATTAATCAGTGGGGAGAAGCTAGTGGGGAATAAGTAATTGATGATTAGTCGATGACCAACACAATGGGATAAGAAGCTCGTCTTTTTAGGACGGCTTTTTTTTGGTTCCTATAGCTTGCCATTGTTGATATACCAACATAAAATACAAATAGTCCGCATAGGGCATCGGCACGACTTTGATGGTTCTCTCTTTTTTGCTAACTTTGTTGACTTAAACTAAAACCACTGCGATCGCTCCTCCTAATGCAGAAAATACAGCAGAGACAAATGCTGTAGCGAATAACCACCAGGAAGCGGTGGCCGCGGCTTTGCGGGTTTCTTCTGCTTGTCGTTGTGCTTGATGCTTGATTTCTTCTAGGCGGCGTTGGGTTTCTTGTTGTAGTCGTTCGGTGCGTTGTAACACTGAGTTCCTAGCCCGCTCAACTTGGTCAATAATTCGGTTAGCATCTGCTTCTGATATGTCCTCACGGGAACTCAAAATAGCTACTAGGGTATCGCGGTCGAAGGCTGAGAGGCGAGCGCGTAAGGCTTCAAACCCTGCTTGTGGATCATCAAATAAGGTGCGAATATCCCGCTTGATGCCATCATAGTTAAGTTCGGGACGATCTAAGGAGTTAAGATAGTCACGGATAGCGGCAAAAATCGCTTCTATGACATCTTGAATTTGTCGTTGAATACCATGTACTTGTTCTGCAAATTGATCACGCACTGAGATGATATTTTCAGCAATTCTGGCTGCTTCTTCATCGGTTATATCTTCCCGAATTTTCAGCAAAGCAATTATTGTAGAACGGTCAAAATGTCCCAGGCGATCGGCTAAAGTTTCCATTCCCACGCGGGGATCATGCAATAATAGTTGTAGATCCCGTTTGATGCCTTCAGGATTCAGTTCTTCTTTACCAGTTTGTCTTAAATACTCTCCTAAATAAGCTTGGAATGTGGTCATTCTTTGCTGTGTACGGGTGGCTAAACGGCGGGGGGCGCGGACAATATTGCTAATAGAAGTTTGTACAGCATCAATGATTTGATTAACTTGTTCTTCACTCAAATCTCGCCGTTGACTAAGTAACTTGACTATAGTATCTCGGTCTACCTGAGACAATCGTCGGCGCAGTGCTATAACTCCCTGTGTCGGTTGTTGAAATAGTCTGTTTAGGTCTCTTTGAATACCTTCAGGATTTAATTCTTCTTTGCCGGTGTTGCGTAGGTAATCGGCGATGGTGGCGGTTACAGAGTCGTATTGTTCTTTTGCTCTTTCTGTTAAAGCTTGGGGTGTATGACGGATATTACGCCAGGATTCTTCCACACTATCAATAATTTGATTAACTTGTTGCTGGCTCAAGTCTCGCCGTTGACTAAGTAATTTTACCAAAGTATCCCGGTCAAAGCGAGCTAATCTAGCCCGCATGGCAATGATTCCTGATTGGGGGTCTTCTAGCAGCTTTTGCAAGTCGGCGCGAATAGCATCAGGGTTTAACTCAGCTTTTCCTGTATTTCGCAAATATGATTCTACATTCAACCATAAAGTTTCTGCTTGATGTTTGGCTTGTTCTGCTAGTCCTTTAGATTCTACCAAGACGCGATCGCGTTGCCGTTCTAATTCGTTGAGAATGGGGTTTATTTCTGCTGCTGAAATATCATTGCGTGCTAACAAGATTTCCCTCATTTCCTGACGGTCAAATTGTGATAATCGCAGGGACATAGTTTCATAATCAGCTTCTGGATCTTCTAATAATGGTTTAAAGTTCTGCTCAATTCCTTCTGGAGTCAATTCTGCTTTATTGGTAACAAGTAGATAGCTTTCTACTCGGCGTTGTAGGTCTTGGGCAATTTCTCTGGCTTCCGCATCGCTGACTAAAGTTAACACTTCTTGGCGCACCGCTTCTAACTGGTCAGCAATGCGCTGGATTTCTGCTTGGGTGAGTAGTCCCCGTTGTTGGAGGTTGTTGGCGAAGTCTTGGCGAGAAAGTTGCTCTAGTTCTCTTTTGACTATACCCGGGTCTGCGGCTGGGTCATAGATCACATCACGAAATTCTGCGGATATTGTCTCTGGACTGAATTGCCAAGCGTAGGTATTGAGTAGATAGTTTTCTACATCAGCCCGAATTGGGCTATAAGGTTCTGATGGTATGGGTAAGCCTAGTTTATCAGCTTGTGCAGTGGCTTTGTCTTTGGCGGTGATGAGCGATCGCCAAATTTTTTCGACATCAATATCAGATAAATCTACTCTTCCCAACACAATCCCAGTTAATGCGGTGATTACTTGCTGTGCGGTCTGTTGCATCAGACTGGGTTTTTCTGAAGTACGCATTTCTGCTATTAGGCGTTCTAATTTGCCGTTGATTTCATCTGTTTTGACTTGTCCTGGTGGAAGGGACTTGAAATAGTTAACCAACTCGGCTAAATTTTCTTGGACGGGTTGTTGCTGACTGACGACCTGCTGCCAAACGTTGTAGAGTGTATCACTTATGCCCTTAACATCTCGTGGGGAAAGGTCAGTACGACTACTGACTAAATCAATAAACTTTTGGCGATCAATTTTGCTAAGGTCTGGACTGGTGGCGATCGCTTGTAATTGTGGATCTTTGAGTAAGTTTTCAAAATCCCTGCGAATTTTGGATAAATCTAATTCTGGGGGGCGTAGCTGTTCTAAGTAATCTTCTATATTTTCCCTGATACGAGTGGGGTCAACTCCATGACCTAATTCCCGACGCACCGCAGAGGCTGCGGCTTCAGCTGTGGCTACGACCTGCTGATTAACAGCTTTAGCACCTAATGCAGCTGTAGCAGTTCCCATAATTGCCTGAAAACCCGATGTTGCGGAATTAACTACAGATCCAATTAAGGAACCCACGGTAGTGGAACTTACCCACACTAACAGCAAAAAATATGCACCCCAAATAACTAATCCCAGAATTGCTCCCAACCTAGGATCTAAAACCAGTAGACTTAACTTCACCGCTAGGAAGCAAGCAATTAATAAAGCCACGGTTACAGTCACTAATGTCCACAAACCCAGGGCTGTACCAACTTTGCGAATTGTACCGCCCAAACTTCCCAGTTCTCCCACACCTGCATGAGAGTCAGATGGACGACCTAAGTAGGAAATACCAGCTGCGACCGAGAGGTTAGTTAACACCAATTGAAAAGCAAAAGCTAGGATCACACCAGAAATTAAAGCAACAAAAAAACGTGGACCTGAATTGAGAACTGATGCTTGGGCTGGGGTAATACTAGTGGGAACTGCTGGAGTCTGTGCTACCCAGAACAGTGGCTTGTAGATTTCCAGGATGTTTTCTGTACATTGAAACATTATATTTCCTTCTGGTTAGTTGAGATTGAGAGAGAATAATATCTACATCTATTTGTCCTTGTATTGATGGCAATACCCAATTATTAATCACTTTTACAATCATAGAATTTCCTCATTTTATGTATCCCTCTAAAGTTGTAAAATTATCTCTAGCCGCAGATATAGGAATCCGGTTTGATTGCTGAAACTCCCAGAGGCAGAGAATAGAGAACAGGCAAAAGTAAAGTAAACTAAAAATAAAATACAATAAAATAAAATAAAAATTATTCCTGTATAGCCCTATTGAATTTTGAGTGTTGTAAAAGAAAATATATTTAAAATATATTTAGGAGTCATATTTGTTATTTCTTCTATATAAATATAGAAGAAAAGATTTTATCACCCCCTGAAGGTGGATTTGCCTTTATATAAAAATTGATGAGAATCGTCCATAAGAAGTGTGTGTAGTTTGTACCCACAGACGGAAAGCAATGTACTGATAAATAAGTTAATTTAAGTTAAGCAATAAATTTATAAGTAATTCAGGACAGAAAAAATGCAAAATCGAGAGACTCGTCCTTCCACAGATTTACCACCAGTTGCGCTGGAGTACAACGGCAGAGACCGGAATGCATTTCTGTTTGGCTGGACTCCTCAAGCGGAAATTTGGAACGGTCGCTTTGCAATGATCGGCTTTATTGCCTATTTACTATGGGATTTAGCTGGATATAGTGTCTTGCGGGACGTGCTACATCTGATTAGTTATTAACGAGAAGAAACTTAAGTATTAGTTGAATTTTGGAGAGGAAAAATGGAAACTAGAGAAACTCGTCCTTCCACAGATTTACCACCAGTGGCTAAGGCTTATAATGGTGTGGATCGTAATGCCTTTTTGTTTGGTTGGAACCCTCAAGCCGAATTATGGAACGGTAGGCTGGCAATGATTGGCTTTATTGCCTATTTACTATGGGATTTAGCTGGATATAGCGTCCTCCGGGACGTACTGCACATTATTAGTTATTAGTTGTGAACATCAGAAGAGGAGCTAAAAAAAATAATTATGACTTGCAAAACTGACAGTGATTAACTCCTCAATAATACAAAGTAAGAGGGCGGAACCGCAATTGGTAGCCGCCTTAGTATTTTGGTTATATTTTAAAGCCTCATCAATTAACTTCATAAATATGGGAATGGGGAAAACTTATCCCCTTGGCGAGAAATTACTTATTTAATCCTAAACTCTATTACCTTTGCGCCTTGAGGTGAAACAAAATGCCGACCTGCAAAAAATTACCATGGCTATGATTATAGGCCAAAAATTGCTATGCTACTAAAAGCCAAAAATCGCTATTTTGCCAACCATGTCCGCGCTTAGTATCAACACCAACATTAGAGCCTTCCCCTTGACTGCTGTAGTCGGTCAAGATGCAATTAAATTAGCCTTGCTCTTAGCAGCAGTCGATCCTGGTCTGGGAGGAGTGGCGATCGCAGGCCGTCGCGGTACGGCAAAATCAGTAATGGCTCGTGCTATTCACGCTTTACTACCCCCCATTGAAGTGGTGAAAGGGTCTATTAGTAACTGCGACCCCAACCGCCCGGAAGACTGGGATAATTATCTGTTAACAGAATATGCAGATCAGGAGACTCAACGGATCCCGACGGAAATTATCCCTGCACCGTTTGTGCAGATTCCTTTAGGAGTGACAGAAGATAGACTTTTGGGTTCTGTGGATGTGGAACAATCGGTTAAGCAAGGGGATACTATTTTTCAGCCTGGGTTACTGGCTACTGCTAACCGAGGTGTGCTGTATGTGGATGAACTTAATTTATTAGATGACCAAATATCAAATCAGCTATTGACAGTATTATCTGAGGGACGTAACCAAATAGAGCGGGAGGGAATCAGTTTTCAGCATCCCTGCAAATGTCTATTTATCGCCACCTACAACCCAGAAGAAGGATCATTGCGGGAGCATTTACTGGATAGAATTGCCATTACTCTTTCTGCTGATGGTGTACTCGGGTTAGATCAAAGGGTAACAGCAGTGGAGCAGGCCATGGCCTATGCTAAATCTCCCCAAGAGTTTCTTCAGCAATACGAAGAGGACTTGGACGGGCTGAAAACCCAAATTATTCTGGCGCGGGAATGGTTAAAGGAGGTAACCATCACGGAAGAGCAAATTACTTATTTGGTAAGTGAAGCTATTCGCGGTGGAGTCCAAGGACATCGGGCTGAATTATTCGCAGTGCGTGTTGCTAAAGCTGCTGCGGCTTTGGATGGAAGAGCAACAGTCAACGCTGAAGATTTACGCCGGGCGGTGGAATTTGTGATTGTACCACGCTCGACCATTGTACAAACCCCACCACCAGATCAACCGCCACCACCCCCACCACCCCCACCGCCACAGAATCAAGAGGAACAAGATCAAGAACATCAAGAAGACCAAGAAGACCAAGAACAGGAACAAGAAGAAAATCAAGAACAGGAAGCACCAGACATCCCAGAGGAATTTATTTTTGATCCAGAAGGTGTAATTCTGGATGACAGCGTGCTTTATTTCGCCCAAATGGCCAAGCGACAGGGTAAATCTGGTAGTCGCAGTGTGATCTTTTCTGAAGACCGGGGACGCTACATTAAACCCATGTTACCGAGAGGAAAAGTGCGGCGCATTGCTGTAGATGCAACTCTCAGGTCTGCTGCACCTTATCAAAAGGCCAGACGGGAAAGATACCCAGATAAAAAAGTGATTGTGGAACCAGGGGATATGCGTTCCAAACGCTTGGTACGTAAGGCGGGAGCATTGATAGTATTTGTTGTAGATGCTTCTGGTTCCATGGCTCTTAACCGGATGCAGTCGGCTAAAGGTGCTGTTATGCAACTGTTAACCGAAGCTTATCAAAACCGCGACCAAATAGCTTTGATTCCCTTCCGGGGAGAACAGGCGGAAGTATTACTACCCCCCACACGTTCCATTGCCTTGGCACGTAACCGCCTAGAAAGACTACCTTGTGGGGGTGGTTCGCCTCTGGCACATGGTTTAACTCAAGCAGTGCGTGTAGGAGTAAATGCCCAAATGAGCGGAGATGTGGGGCAAGTGGTAATTGTGGCTATCACTGATGGGCGGGGTAATATTCCCTTAGCCCGTTCGTTGGGTGAACAGTTAGAACCAGGAGAAAAACCAAATATCAAAGCAGAATTGTTAGAAATTGCGGGGAGAATTCGGGCTTTGGGAATGCAATTGTTGGTAATTGACACTGAGAGTAAATTTGTCTCTACTGGTTTTGCTAAAGAGTTATCCCAAAAGGCTGGCGGTAATTATTATCACTTGCCAAAAGCTAACGATAAAACTATTGCTGCCATGACTAAAGGTGCGATCGCTGATGTGAAATCTCGCTCAGGGCTTAAATAGAGGCTGTTTAGTTATGCTGTGAAATATGTTGATTTGAAGTAGAAAGACTCAGAGGAATCTACATTATGAGTCATTTACACAGTTTCTGCCCATTGCATTTGGGTAAGATTGACACTCCCCACCCATAAAGGCGGGGGATTCCAGCGTCACTGATGTTCCTTGCTTTTACTGGACTTGCGTCCAGGAGAATAAGTTTAATTATCTCTATCCCTCCTTGAGGCTGTTCAGGAGAGACATAGCTAGCCATGGTGTTGATATGGGGGCGGAAGTATTGAGTTATGGGGCATACTAATTCGTAATTATCAAAAAGAGGCTTTAAAATAATTTACTGAATAAGCTACCTAGCTTAAAACCTCACTTATCGGAGAGCGTTAGCTTAAGGGTAGTAGGTTGGTGTTAGCATAAGCTAGCTTTTTAAAGGAGAATGGCTGTCATTGGTCACTACCTCCCTAATATAGGGTAGTCAAGCAACTTGTATGTCAGATTGTTTTGTGTGTGTTTATGGGATTTTCCAGCCTGTCAAATGCCATCTGTACCTCAAAAAATTATTGTTCCAACAAAAAAACTAACAATTATGTCATCTACTGAACCCACTGCCAAGGAGTCAAATGGGGCTGCAACTAAACCTGAAACCCCATTGGAAACCCAAAATGTTAATGATGATGCTGAATTTCACGCAGAAGGTGAAGAGTCGGGACCAATATTTCAAGCTATTGGGGTAATAGTTGGGAATGTTAACTTAAATGCAGATGGTAAAAATACAGTTACCATAGGTAATTTTGAGTATCCTCTTTTCTACATTCCTCAAAAACGTAAAGTATTTGACGCTCTCACTAAAGAAATAGAAACTACTGGCAATCATACTTTTAGGCTAGTTGTGTATCCTAAAGCAATTCATTTTCCGAGTAAAGATCAACCCCATAGTATGACTTTTCAACTAGTTGGTTTTGACAGGGGGCGAGAAGAACAAACAGTTTCTGGGGAGTTAGAAGACAACGAGTTTAAATTCTCAGGGCTATGGCAATTTATTCCTGTTTGTCAAACTCCTTGTATTTCTGTTTTCCGCAATTTCACTCATGAAAGACTAGAATATATTAAGCAAGCCGAACCAGCTAGAAAGGTGAAGTTTATGAAGGCAAGTCATTTGCCTTTGTTTTGGAAGGACGCACCTGTCAGACCTTTTAGATTTAACCCCAAGGTGGATAAAGAAAACCAAGGACATCCGGTATTCGTGTCTCTCAAGGCAAAATTTTTGCCTGGGCGCAATGTCTTTGGTTTTGTGGCTCTATTGGCTCCGCCCCAAGACACTGCACCTAAATTTCTCAAAGCATCCAAAAAGGATAAAGCTACAGCCCTACAGGAGTCTAAAAAGAATAAAGCTACAACTCCTCAACCATCGAAAAAGGACATTAAACAGCCCGGTAACAATCAGCTAAAACCCGTCCTCAAAAAAAATACCCCAAAGGCTGAGAAGGAGCAAGAACAATAGTATCAGCCCACAGGCTTGAGCCTGGGGCTGAAAATATTTATGATATGAAAGCCAGATGTAAGTGCTTGGCTTTAGACATGGCGGTCATAAATAGTTTTATGATTAGTCTTGACTAGGGGATGATTGATGGAATCGCATAAGAACTGCACCCATTAGTAATGGTAGTAATTGCCCCCAGTAGGCCAAATTAGGTGAGTTTACACCAGAGGGAGGAATATTTAGGCTGCCAATTCCATAAAATAGCTGTTGTATAAACCACCAAAATAGATAAAAATACGCCGGCACCTGAATGGGAATGTACACAACTACCAGAGGCACAATTGTATCAATCTTAACTTTAGGTAACTTGAATAGATAAGCTCCTAAAATTGCCGCGATCGCGCCATTGGCTCCAATCAGTGGTATGCTCAAACTCGGTTGTAAGATAATTTGTGCTATTCCTGTAATCACTCCTCCCATCAAATACAATCCCAAGAAAAGTTTATGTCCAATTATGTTTTCTAAGGTTTTACCAAAAACCCATAAAAATAATAGATTTCCCAAAATCTGACTAAAACTACCGTGGAAAAACATGGACAAAAATAGGGAAGCTGAACGCCAAAAAACAACTACCCAAGCGGCGGGATTAAAGTAAATGGCGTTACTTATTGCAGTAGTAATCTGGGCAGGAATCAACCCCCAATTATTGATTAAATCTCCTAATTCTCCACTAAACTCTAGTTTAAGTTGCCATAGAAATAAAGCAATGTTAATGCCAATTAGCCAATAAATAATAATTGGTTTATGGCGAAGGCGAATACTATCACTAATGGGAATCATATTGATTTGATATTTTCACTTTTAAATAAATTTTCTTCCTGATTTACCCCGATTAACCTTGTTTAAATTAATTTGTGGCAAGATTAAAATCAGGTAAAAATCCACTCAAACTTTGAAAACGAGATGCTGGGAAACACACTTGTTGGAAGATACCAAATTATTAGTCACCTGGGAGATGGGGGATTTGGCGAAACTTTTGTGGCTTGTGATACACACTTGCCTGGATTACCTAAGTGTGTGGTTAAAAGACTCAAACCTCTGGCTACTGACCCAGTAAACTTAGAAACAGCAAGACGCTTATTTGATACGGAAGCTCAAGTTTTATATAAATTAGGTATTCATGACCGTATTCCCCAACTTTTGGCATATTTTGAGGAAAATGCAGAGTTTTATTTAGTACAGGAGTTTATTGTCGGTCATAACTTAAGTGAAGAACTTACACCAGGAACAATTCTGAGTCAAGAAGAGGTTATGGCTCTTATCCAGGAAGTTTTATCTATTTTAGAGTTTGTTCACCAACAAAAGGTGATTCACCGAGATATTAATCCCCAAAATTTACTCAGACGTGAACAAGACGGTAAGTTAGTTTTAATTGATTTTGGCGCGGTTAAGCAAATTACTACTCAGGTGATTAACTCTGAAGGTCAAACTAAATCAACTGTTGCTATCGGTACTCCTGGATATTTACCGGGAGAACAAGCCCAAGGGACACCAAGGTTTAGCAGTGATATTTATGCGGTGGGTATAATTGCTATTCAAGCCCTGACGGGACTATCACCAAACCAGCTAGAACTTGATGTTGATACTAATGAAATTATCTGGCAAAATCACGCCTCTGTGTCGCCTGAGTTTGCCCAATTTGTGGATCAAATGGTGTGTTATGATTTCCGTCAACGCTATGCTACGGCAACTGTGGCATTACAAGCACTGCAAGGGTTAATGCAGCCATCATCTCAAACGCTGGTTTTAAGTCCTTCCTTACCAGAAAATGCTGCTTTATCACGCCAGCCCCACCCGCCACTAAGAAATTTTAAATTGAATCAGTACAAAAAAGGTATATTTATTAGGTTATCATTAGCAGTATGTATACTGGGATTAAGCGGAATAGCTTCGGTATTTATTGTTAAGAGTATTAATGTTAATAATGCCATCGCTTTATCTGAACAAGCAAGTACACTGTTTGAATTACAGCGCTATGAAGATGCACTAGCAGCTTATGAAGAGGCTGTGAGTGTTAGTCCAGATTATGTTCCGGGATGGAATGGTCAGGGTAAAACACTGTGGAAATTAAAAAAGTATCAAGCAGCATTAGCAGCATATGACCAAGCTATTCAAATTCAGCCAGATTATGGGGAAGCATGGAGTGGTCGAGGCTTTGTATTGCAAAATTTACAGCGCTATCCTGAAGCGATCGCTGCTTTTGACAAGGGGTTACAATTAGATGGTAATTCTCCCCATATCTGGAATGCTAAAGGAGAGATTTTTAGTGCTTTAAAGCAATATAATAACGCAGTTCAATCTTATGAAAAAGCTATAGAATTAGAACCTAATTATTTTCAGGCTTGGTATGCTCAGGGTTTGGCATTTCATAATTTAAAGCAATATGATGATGCAATTAATGCCTATGAAACAGCTATTGAAATTAAACCGGACTATGGGCAAGCTTGGTATGGGTTGGGTAATTCTTTATTTAATTTAAACCGCTATGAAGATGCTTTAAATGCTTATGAGGAAGCAGTACAATACAGACCAAATTTTTACCCGGCTTGGTTTTCTAAAAGTAATGTATTAGTTACTTTAGTCCGCTATCCACAAGCAGTTGAATCATTTAATCAAGCAATAAAAAAGAATCCTAACGATTATCAGGCATGGTATAGTCGGGGTTGGGCGCTGCATAAAAGCCAACGCTATGCAGAAGCCATAGAATCTTATCAGAAAGCGGCAGCCATTAAGGGTAATGATTATCAAGTTTGGTATAATTTAGGCAATTCTCAATATATTTTACAGAAATATCAAGAGGCGATCGCGTCCTACGGTCAAGCAGTTCGTTATCAAGTCAATCATGCTGAAAGTTGGTATAGCAGGGGCAATGCTTTATTTAATTTACAACAATATCAAGAGGCAATTGCATCTTATGATCAAGCTCTCAAATACCAGCCGAATTATCGGGAAGCAATTGAGGCTCGTAACCAAGCCCAAAGGCGATTATCCGGTGAAAAACCAGGGACGATGATTGTGCCGACTATTTTCTAATTGTGCATGAGAAAATAATTAACGAATGTTCACTTCTAGTAAATCATTTTCTGGGTGGAAATATTTATGATTACTGGTTGGAGGGTCTAGGGCTAAATTTTTACTTTGCTTTTGTATTTGCAGTTTTTGAATATATTTATTGAGTGTAATTTGAGCTTGAGTGTAAACGGAAGTATTTTTGGGAATTTTGCGGAGGAGATTTACAGCCTCATTAAAGTCACCCATAGATGCTTTGATGTTAGCTTTCTGTAAAAAATAAGCTGCTCTAGTCTGCCGCTTTTGATGATATTCGGTTAATTTTTCTTTGACTAAGGCACCGGCAGAACTTTTTGGAGGAATTTGACGCAGATACTCTATGGCGCTGGAAAATTCTCTGGCTGTGGCTTTTGCGTAGGCTTTTGTTAACAAATGGTGTGTTTGGGTTTCAATGTTGGTTTGTGCTTGCTGTACCAATTGGTTGATTTTAGATTGCCAATATAAAATATTTGGTACTGTGGGGGCAATATCTAATACATCACACCATCTACCCTCATTTAAGGCTTGTTCAGCTATTTGGTATTGTTTGGCTGCTAGTTGCCATTGCTGTTGCCATACTTCTATTGTAGCTTGAGCTTCTGGATAAACATTGCTGTAAGCGGGAATTGATTGAGCTAAAGCTAGTGCTTTTTGTAAGTCTCCTGTTTGATATTCTTGTGTTGCTTTGTGTAAAGTTTCTGTTTCTGAATATGCCGGAGAGTTATTCATGATAGAATATACCCCCAATCCCATTAATAAGGAATTAGCGGCTAAACCTACTTTCATGCCTGTAATTAGTGGGGGTAATTGGCGGGTGTTAAATTGTTGGTGTGTGTTATCTCTTTCAATAATTTTTGTTTGAGATAGCGGGTGGATTGTTTCTGTAAAAAACTGAATTTTACTTTCCCCAAATATTTCTTTGATGACATGAAGTACTTCACCGGCTGAGTAAAAGCGTTCTTGACAATCATAGTGAATCATGCAGTTGAGAACGGCAGCGAGATGATCATTCACTGATATATCTGGATTGCGCCAAATAATTTGATTAGTTTTAGGATATAGTTGTAGTTGCACTGGTTCTAACCCTGTTAAAGCCTGAATGGCAATCATCCCTAAAGCATAAATATCAATGTTGGGCTGGGTTTGACCAATAAATTGTTCTGGTGGTAGGTAGCTTAGTAACTTTACAGGAATGTCATAAAGGGGTAGTTCTCCATTTAAGCCTAAATGGGTTGATTGAATACAGGCGAAGTCAGTTAAAACTAATTTGCCATCAACAGTACGTCTAATTAAATTTTCTGGTGTAATGTGACCATGGATAATGCCTTGGGAGTGAATAAATTCTAAAATACTTAGGACTTCTTCTAGGAATTCTATAACTTCTCTTTCAGTCCAGTTACATTGCCAATATTGATTAAGGGGTAATTCTGCACTCAATGAGTGTCCCTCTACAAACTCCTCTACTAAATAAAACTGCTCGTTTTCTTCAAAGCAGGTGATTAATTGGGAAATTTGCGAATGGCTTCCTAGTAAATGCAGGTCTGCTGTTTTGTTGCCTAAGCAGTCTGTTAAAGTGTCTAAATAGCCGGGTGGAAAGCGGTTAGACTTTAGGTTTTTAATCACACATTGAGGGTTTTTTGGATCATCCCTATTTACGGCGATGTAGGTCTGTCCAAATACCCCTTCACCTAGGCTTTGAACGATTTGGTAACGTGCTTGTAGTAGTTGACCGATCCTGTGATGGTTCATAAGCTGGTTACTGAATAAATCCATATAATAGCTTCCGTGACATTACCAGGTTTTCCGGAAGCCTTTAAAATAAATAATTTTAGGTCAATTGTTTACAATTGAGTGATTGTTCAAAGTATGTTTACTAAAAAAATATAAATTCTGTTGTTAATTGTTGGCTTCTTGATCAGGTTCGGTAACTTCTGAGTTGTTTGTTAAGGGTTGCACTACCCTGGCGATCGCTTCTTGGATAAATGCTTTAATAAATTCATCCCGGCGATTGAGCTTAAATTGCTCTTTGACTACTTCAGTCATACCACCATCGCCCCAGTCTTGGTCATGGCGGAAATATTCAATAAAACTTTTACCAGCGATTCGGGTTAAGTAAGCTACTGTCACTCCTTGAATTGCTCTCCCAATCACAAAGGTGGCTACATGAAATTGTAAAGCGGTGGATATTAGTTGAATTGCTCCTTTGACTATGCCTAAACTGGCGATGGTTTTAGCTAGGGAAAGAGCTAATTCTTTACCTCTTTCTATGTTGAGTTCACAGCCGTAGATTTTGCCAATTTCTACTACCATTTGAGCGTTAACGGCTGCTGTTGCTAGTAAATCTACTACTGGTAGAGGGGTAACTGACACCACACCAGCACCAATCCATTGAAACCTGTCTACTATTTTGTCGGCTTGACGGCGACGCTGCATATCAATCAAGTTGCGCGCTTCTTCTCCTAGGCGTAGGGATTGTAAAAGAATGTTATCTGCCACTAGGTCTTCACCTTCCGCTCTTAAAATCGCTGCCATGCGGCGCAGTAAAGGTACAATATCTGCCTCTGGCTGGAAGGTTTCGCCGGTTTCTAGTTGTGCGGGTTGGGGATTAGCAGCGATCGCCACTACATCATTAGGGGCGATAAATCCCCGCACTCGTTGACGTAACCGGGCGAGAATAGATTCTTGGTCTTCTTCTGTGTATAGGTCGGTTTTGTTGAGAACTAATAGCGATCGCTTGCCAATTTCTGCTAAACTGCGTAGGGGTTCATATTCGGAGCGTCGCAGGTCATTATCCACTACAAACAAGAGTAAATCGGCTGAAGTGGCTAGTTCTCGCGCTAGTTGTTCCCTTTCTGTTCCTTCCACCCCGGCTTCTAAAATTCCCGGTGTGTCGGTAATTAAAATCTTACGTTGTAATCCTTTTAGCCGTAAACAATAAGTTTCCCCAACTTGAGTAGTTCCCATAGGTGCATTGACCTGACCTACCATGCGCCCCATAATGGCATTAACTAAGGAAGTTTTGCCGGCGCTACCTGTACCAAATACAACTACTTGAATTTCACCCCGGGTGAGGGTGAGTTCTATTTCTCTGGATTTACTTAATAAAGCTTGTCTTGCAACTTCATCTTGAATTTGGGCTACCTGTTGCTTGACGGCTTGTAGAGTAGTGGAAGCTGCGTCTGATTTAGCGGCCGGGATTTTTGCGGTTGTTGCTGGTCGGCGTTGCTGGCGCGATCGCTTTTCTCCGGCTTGAAGTATCAATACATAATAAACAAAAGCTGCAACCAAGCCTCCTATTAATAAAACCAGCAACAATAACAGCAAATTGCCCAGCAGTGGAGAATAAGACAATTGCCAGTAAAGCCGAGAGAGGGAGTCAATCAGCCAGAGGCTTAATGCCAAAATGACGATTAAACCAACAATCAGCGTGACTAGGCGCGACAGAGGCATGGATGGCAAGGTTAGTAAGTGAATTTAAATAAATGGATGTTTTTTATATTAAGGGGATAAAAGAATTTCTCGCTAATCAGATTTATTTTATTAGGTTATTTGATGTTGTTTTAATTTGTCAGCCTCTTTAGAGAGAGATGATGGGGTAGGGGGTGGGGAATTTTGGATTTGTGATTTTAGATAATAGTGTCATCTAAAATCTATTCCCCACTGCTGCTGCTATCTATCTACAGATCCCATAATTACGTCTACACTGCCGAGAATAACCACAATATCTGCTACTTTCATCCCCCGTAGTAATTCCGGGACAATTTGCAGGTTGTTGAAATCAGCAGGGCGAATCTTCCAGCGCCAAGGGAAGGGATTGTCATCGCCTACTAGATAAATTCCTAATTCACCTTTACCGCTTTCCACACGAGAATAAATCTCACCTTTGGGCATTTTAAAAGTGGGTGAAACTTTTTTGCCGATGTATTGGTAATCAAAAGCATCCCACTCGGATTTTTTGCCAGCAGCCATACGCTTGGCTTCTAGGTTTTCGTAGGGGCCGCCTGGTAGTGCTTGCAGTGCTTGGCGAATAATTTTCACAGATTCGCGCATTTCTCGCATTCGCACTAGGTAACGGGCGAGGCAATCGCCGGTGGTTTCCCACTGTACATCCCAGTCGAAATCGTCGTAGGATTCGTAGTGGTCAACTTTCCGCAAGTCCCATTTTACCCCAGAGGCGCGTAACATAGGTCCTGATAGTCCCCAGTTAATTGCTTGTTCTCGTGTAATGGTACCAATACCTTCAATGCGACGACGGAAAATGGGGTTATTAGTTACCAGGCGTTCGTACTCGTCTACTTTGGGGAGGAAGTAGTCGCAAAAATCCGCACATTTATCTACCCAACCATAGGGTAAATCAACTGCTACGCCACCAACACGGAAATAATTGTGGTTGACCATCCGGTATCCAGTAGCTGCTTCCCACAAATCATAAATCATTTCCCGTTCTCGGAACTGGTAGAAGAAGGGAGTTTGAGCGCCTACGTCAGCGAGAAAAGGGCCAAACCAGAGGAGGTGGTTGGCAATTCGGTTTAGTTCTAGCATGATGACGCGAATGTAGCTGGCACGTTTGGGGACAGCTACCCCTGCTAGTTGTTCTGGGGCGTTAACCGTGACTGCCTCGTTAAACATACCTGCGGCGTAGTCCCAGCGACTAACGTAGGGTACATACATCACGGTGGTACGGTTTTCAGCTATTTTTTCCATCCCCCGGTGCAAATAGCCGATGACCGGTTCACAATCAACGACATCCTCCCCATCTAATGTGACAATTAATCGCAAAACCCCGTGCATCGAGGGGTGGTGTGGCCCCATATTTAGCACCATAGGTTCGGTGCGGGTTTCTAGTCTTGCCATAAGGTCTGTGTTCTCCCGTTATGAAAATTTTAATTTGAACCGCATCATACTCTCCAAACTTTATTGTTCGTGTCTGCCACAATCAATTTGTCAGGGACTTTTGAGCAGTCGCCCTGGGAGCCACTACATCTATTGCCCATACAGAGTTATGTTGGAGAGGGGGTGGCGGCGAGGGGATTTTAGTTGATGTTGCAATTTGTTTCACTTCTTTACTTATTATTATATGGAGCTTGAGATTCAGGGAATTGAGGCGCAGGAATTTCTTCATGTGCCAGTTTTAAGCCAAGAGGTTGTTGAGGGTTTGGCGGTACGTGAGAGCGGCCATTATTTGGATGCAACAGTGGGGGGTGGTGGTCATAGTCGCTTGATTTTACAGGCTGCTGCTGATGTGCGAGTAACGGCTATTGACCAAGATCAGGACGCTTTGCGGGCGGCGCAAAAGCACTTGGCTGAGTTTGGGGATCGGGTAGAGTTTATTTTTAGCAATTTTTCCCTTTATAAATATACTCCTAACACTTTTGATGGCATCTTGGCTGATTTGGGTGTGAGTTCCTATCATTTAGACCAACCAGAGCGGGGTTTTAGCTTTCGCCACGCAGCCAATCTGGATATGCGTATGGATCAGCGACAATCTTTGACTGCTGCTGAGGTGGTTAATCAGTGGGATGAGGCGGAATTAGCAGATATTTTTTTTAAATACGGTGAGGAACGATTATCCCGGCGCATTGCTAGGCGAATTGTGGAAAAACGACCATTTAACACTACTACAGAGTTAGCTGAGTCCATCGCCTATGCTGTCCCCCGTCAATACCGTTATGGTCGGATTCACCCGGCTACACGTGTGTTTCAGGCTTTGCGAATTGTGGTTAATGATGAGTTAAGGTGTTTAGAAAGTTTTTTAGCCCAAGCACCTGTGGCTTTAGTTCCAGGGGGGAGAATTGCCATTATTAGTTTTCACAGTTTGGAAGATCGTCTGGTGAAGCATGGTTTACGCAATTCTCCTTGGTTAAAAGTATTGACTAAAAAGCCAATTACTGCTAGCGAGGAAGAATTGGCTGGTAACCCGCGATCGCGTTCTGCCAAGTTGAGGATAGCTGAGAGGGTGGAAAGCTAGAAACGCTTGTTTTTCACCAGCGGCGGACATATATTCAGAAGTTTACCAAAATCATGTGGTATTCCTATAGATACTAGTGAAAACTTTTTGGCAAGTTTCCGTTACATTTTTTAAAATATCTGTTACATTAGTTAATAGGGAATCTGAAAACCTGTACTAACTCCTACCAAAAGCATTAACTATGCAAACAACAAAAAACACAGAGAACCGCAACCCCGGTATTTGGGGATTTACTCCTCAAGCTGAAACTTGGAATGGTCGTCTGGCCATGATCGGGTTTTTAACAGCAGCTTTAATTGAGGTGTTCTCTGGTCAAGGCTTTCTTCACTTCTGGGGTATTCTTTAAAAACTCGACTTTTTTTCTCAAGTGGGCAAATAGTTCAGTTAAGACTTAGCAAATATTTGGGGTAAAAGTATGAAGGAAATTAGCGTAACAACAGAATCCAATCGATTCAGTACAAATTTAGAAAATACTGTTACATCTACTACTAATTTATGTAAATCTCTCAGTATTGATGAACAGTTAGCACTACTGTGGTATGTATACACTGAAATGGGTCGTTCTGTTACCCCAGCTGCTCCAGGGGCTGCAAGGATGCAGTTTGCTGAGGGTGTACTTAATCAAATCAAGCAAATGTCTCACCCTGAACAGTTAGATGTGATGCGAGACATAGCCGCTAAGAGAGATACACAAATTAGCCGTTCCTATGGACTTTGGAGCGTTAATACTAAGTTAGCTTTCTGGTTTGAATTATCAGAGTTGATGGTTCAAGGATTAGTGGCTCCCATGCCTTTAAGTTATAAACCATCTCGTGATGTGCTACAAGCGCTAGAAGCTATTAAACAACTTGATTTTGGTCAACAAATTACCGTCCTGCGAAGTGCCGTTGTTAACATGGGAGTTGACCCCTTCGCTGATTAAGGCAAAAATATATTACTTGCCATAAAGAAAGTTAGTTATGAAATCAGGGTTAGCGTTAGTTAACCCTTTTATAGCGAATTTTGCTCAAGTAGGTTTTTAATTTCTAAATCAAGGGTTTGTGCTTTGGCGTGAGCATCAGAAACCTCTGAAAATTTTTGATCTATTATATCTTTAATTTGGGACTCTAATTTCTGTCTTTCTTGCTGGGAATCGTGAAGTTCAAGCTTTAAATATTCTAACTCTTTAGCCATATTTTTAATTTCTAAATCAAGGGTTTCTGCTTTGGCGTGAGCATCAGAAACCTCTAAAAATTTTTTCTCTAGTTCTAAAATTTTTCTCTCTGGTTCTGTGGTAACTGGAGAAGATGGATTTATAAATTCTAATATTCCCCGTTGCTGTACTTGCCATAATTTACCGCTAGCTTGACTAGAGACTGTGGCGGGTTTAACTAACATAAAATGACTATCTGCTGATGGAGTATCACCACGGAAATTAAACAATAACCTGACCGTTTTTAGTTTATGTATATTTAATTTAATATTGATACTCGGTACTAGAAAAAACTGATCTATGCCTGTTATAATCATCCAATATTTACCATTTATATCATTTTCTAGTAATATTGGTTCACCATCTTGAGGATTACGGTAACTTTTAGCAGATAATTCTACAACTAGAGCGTTTTTAAATAAAACCCGGGGAACATCATTATAAACCTGCACTAACTCAGACTCAGAAATATTAAGAGGGCTAATTTTTTCTTGGTTAAAAGCACCAGTAACTATCACACTTCCCTGGTTAACTCTTTCAGTCAAGGTAGATAAATAATCTTCTATGTTGGTAATTCTGACGGCGAGGTTGTGATAACAAAGTTTTCTCAACTTATCCAAATTGTGAACAATTTCATCAATTTTTAGTGTAGACATTATTGATTAATCCAATTTAAATATTCGTGAAAACCGACATTTTTAATATTTTTACTGATCATTTGCTCGCCCTAGACTAAAATTGTAATTTTCCTGGTTCTACTAACTGCCAATTTTGCCCAGAAGATGATAAGGTTGCTAATTTTAACAATGTAAAATTACTGGAATGGTTGGGATTATATGCCAAACATTCAAAACAACTTGATATTGTATCATAGTTATACTGATTAATTTTAATATTTCCTTTGGGTACAAGATATTCATGACTACCTTTTTGAATTACCCAATAATTACCTTGTTGATTTTCTTCTAGAACAGGTGCAATCTTTCTACCCATACGACGTTGTTCAACTGTGTAACTAGTTTCAGCAACGGTAATTACATTTGCAGACAGAGAACGAGTCCCATGATTATATAATTTAATTATCTCGGTTTCTAGATTAGATGAAGGTGGGTGGGTATGGGTAATGTTTCTTGTTGGCGGTGTTTGAGGGTTTATTCCTGTGTTGATTGATGAAGGCGAGGTAAAGGGTTGATTATTTCTGGTTGTATAAGTTTGTAAATTCTGGTTTTGGGAAGCTTGTTGTAGGTTGTCTACCTTAGTCTCTAAATTATCATACCATTTTTTAATCTGTGTAAATTCGCTTTCAACATAATTTTGAATGTTTGTTAATTGAGTTTGATTATTAGATGAGTTACTAGCTTCTAGTCTTTTCTCCAGCATAACTAGCCTAGACATTGACCATGCAAATAAACCAGTGAGGACTATAAACCCACCTCCTGCAACACTCAACGTCAAACTCAGCCGTTTATAAATATCATCAAGATCGGACTTAGATATCAAACTTTTATCTTGATTTTCTCCAGTTGAATTTTCTATCAATTGACTATTATTGTTAACAGGCTGATCAAGATCAACTGGTTGTGTTTTAACACCTGGAGATGGACTGATGACAACTAGTGGATTTTTGGTTTCAGATTCCAACGGAGGACGGTCACAACCCACTATGAGAGATATGAGTAAACATAGGGGGATATACTTGATGTAATTGCTTGGTGACATAGGGCTGAGTATTGATTAAAATTGTAAAATTCCGCGTTCTATTAACTTCCATTCATTTGTACTTGTATCAGTTACCTTTGCAGGTTTTATTAAAACAAAACCTTGTGATTTACCCCGTTGGTAATTACGACAGTCAAAGGCAGACATTAATGTATCTTGGCTATATTCATTAATTTTCATTTGTTTTCGAGGTACCATATATAAACAATCCTCTATATTAACTATCCAGTAATTACCTTGACGGTTATTTTTAAAACTTATTGCTTCTTTACTACCACCCCAACGGCTAGTTTGACTTTCTTGTGGTTCAGAAACTTTAATTAGGTCTGTCTGTAAATCCCAGTTTGAATCCTGATAGTTCTTGACTAACTCGCACTCTTGCTGTGTTAATTGTATCTCACTCTGGGTATAATTATCTTCTGGTGAGTTAGTTTCTAGATGATCTTGAGTTATTATTTCTTGTAAATTTTCATTGTGGGTATTTTCTCCAACTTGGTCTAGAGTTAAATCATCTTGATTTTTTTCTTGGTCATGAATGATGTTTTTAATCGCCTCAATAACCAGTTGGTGTTTTAATAGACGTAGTAGTTCTTGTAATTCGGCATTATCGGCAAAATCATTATATTCAAATTCTAATTTATCAGGATTTTCATATTTTTTTAGTTTTTCCTGAAGCTGTTGTATTTGTTGGTTTAATTCTTCTACCTGTGTTTTTAAATCACTATTTTCCTGTTGGATTTTGGTATAATTCTCATTATAGGTATTTACTGTTTTTATTTTTTCTGGATCAATCAATTCAGATTGACAAAGTGGGCATTGTGTTATCTCTGACATTTTCAACTCCTTTACTTAAACTTTATAGATTTGATAATTTGGGCGAATAAACCGCCCATTTGGGAACTAAGCAAACAAGCAAGAGTGAGAATTTTTTTATTTACCAGCCCACCCCCTAGCTAAAACTTTAAGCAAGGCTTTTAATCCTAAAATAAAAGGTGGTTCTTCACCGATATTGTCTACATCACCTTGAATAGAATTAAGACAATCTCTTAATTCTCTAGTTGTTGCTCTCCATAGCTTTTGATTATATTCAGGGTCAGGATCATCTGGATATTCTTTCTCAAATTCATAACCTTCTAACCCTTTAATCCCATCAATACCTAAGTCCTCTAAGCTGGCGTGAAAAGCATCAAGAAATAGTCTTAGCTGGGTTAAATTGGGAATTTGATATTTAGATATGGTTTTGGCTTTGATTTGTAATCGGTCTTGCCAACTAAAGGTTGTACCATCAATTTCACAGTTTTCACCAGCAATAACATGATCTCTTTCGTTTTTGTTGATTCCTTTCAGCTTTTTATCTTTTAAAACTAAACCACAAGCGGCTTCATCTTTGGGGTTCTTACTTAAGCGGGTGGGTTCTTTTGTATCAGTAAAACCAGAACCTACACTCATCATCCGACTTAATAAACTATTAATTTCTGAATTACGGTCAAATTCACCGCCTTCAGCCAGCCAATGCAACAAACGTGAACCATTACCACCTATATAGACTGGAGTGATTTCGTCAAGAGTGTATTTCTCCTCTTGATGTAGAACAGCAAGAATTTCACCAACATAGAAGTATAACCCAGATATACCTATTGCCATTAACCGCAGCAGTCCTTGAAATTCTTGATCTTCTTCCAATAAATCTCTTTTTCTCTCTAACCAACTAGCAGCTTCTAGACGCATCCATACATCAAGTTTGGCGTTGAAGGCTTCTTGTTTATTGAGTATTTTCCACTCATCAGGATCGATATCTAATTTTTTGAGGAAATTAGGATTTATTTTAATAAATTGAGAAAACAAATCACGACCAGCTAATTCAACTGAACATTGATGCAGTAGCTGATTATCTTGCCAAATGGAAATATCTGATGTCCCTCCCCCCATATCAATACAGGTTGTGTTAACAAGATTTTCGTCTTCGTATTCAGCGAAATATTGAGCAAATGCTAAACTTTCAGTGCGGAAATAAGTTGGATCATCTTTAGCTGGGCTATTGTGTTGAATGTTGGTCTTGGCTTCTAGTTCTTTGGTTATTGTCTGCCAATTTCTAGCATACTGTTGTTCTTGTCTGGGTGAGAAAGCAGATGGATATGATAAAGACCACTGAATATTTTTCACACCATTTTTTGCAGCGATCGCGCTGATATGTAGTGCTAGGTGTTTGAGAAAAAGTTGATTATCTGTTAAGTTATCAGTCTGCCATTTTAGATTAGTTTTAATCCAGGTTTGTTGAGGCTCAAAGCGATTACGAGCCGGTATATACATACGACCATCAAATATTGGGTTTAATACCCCTTTACTCCCTTTTGTTGTTAATACAGTAGACATGGGGAAAGGTTTATCCGTGGGAATAAAACTTTCGGGAATAAAGTACTCAAACAAAACGGGAAACCTGGTGTCAACCAGGACAGAAGTAACTTGTCGGTGTAAATTCTCTAATTTCAGTCTTTCGGTGATTTTGTCATTTTTGTTAACATACACGTTAGTAAAGGAAGTACCAAAGTCAACACCAACTACCCAGTTACCAGTGAGATTAATTTGTTCTGGTGTGGCTAATAAAATTAAACCAATGGTGTTGGTGTAAATGTCTTTGCACTCAATAAATGCTGGAAATTCCTCTAACTGTACTGTTTGATAAGAGCCTTGACCCTCTTTAAAAATATGAACATCTGTGGCGTTAGGGAAATTCACTTGAAAAGTTTCTTCACCATTTTCAGCATCATAATAAAAGCCGTAATATTCTTGCCAGCCTTCAGCACGGAATTCAGGCCATACCTCTAAAACAGGTACTTCACGAATGATGTTTTCTTCTTTCAAAGGATAGTCTTTAACTAAAAAGAAGTTTTGCGGTGCTTTACCACCTCTAACACCAGATAAAGGTAACGTCAAACTTATTCGCACCACTGAACCGCCAGCGCCATTATTAACGAATTGTAGTCTGATTCTTTCGGTTAAGTCTTCTGGTGTGAAGTAGTTTAGTAAAATGGGATTGAGTGGAATTAGAGGGGTAATATTCCTGTTGTTAAACACTAAATTTTGGCTTCCTTCGGGAAGTAAAGCACCTGGTAGGATTCCTTCTTGGTCAATAAATTTTAACTCTGGTAAAAATAAATCTTTTGATTCCAGACAAACTACTCGTCTACTTCTGTTCCAAGTGTCTAAATCTCCAGGACGAAAAGCTGCTAAATTTTTACCTTCGTAAACACAAATGTTTTGTGGTGGTTCATTCCAGGCTGTTGCAATGGCTGGATCTATGATTAATAGTGGCGGAACATTGGGTTGATTTTCTATACTGGGAACAACTCTAACATTAGATTCTCTTGACTCTGGTTTGATAGGTAAATTCAGGGCGGTTAAAGCACCCCGGTTCATTTCTACTTCAAAATAAGCTGGGTTATCACTGAATTGAAAGTTAGGTGTAGTTGTCACACCTAGGCTGTTAATAAACCCATTGACTAAACCGATAATGCGGTCAACCGCTCTACTATCGCCATTATGTCTTCTAATTTCCTTGCGGAGTTTATCTAACCAAAATGTTAGTTGTCCTTTTTCTGTGTCATTAAGATAATTATGGGGCGATCGCAACTGTGATATACTAGCATCCCACCAAGATAAACCTTCCCAGATGCCTTCTTCTGAAGGTACAACCAAAGTACTAGGGGAAGTCATACCTACAGGTTGATTATTCCAGGTAAAAATATATAAATCTTCCCAAGGATGCTTATTGTTGAGAGTGTAAGTGGTATTAACTGGGTCAGGCAAAAGTTCATAAAGAGAACGGGCAAAAACGTGAGTGTTTTTTTTCACTCCAAGTTCCACCAGTTGAGCTTTAATGGGAAAGTTACGCACTTCTGCTAATGCCAAAGCTGCTAACATTCCTTGCCATTGTGTAATCATTTGTTCCCGAATTGGATAAGCATCATTGTGTAAAGCCATTTCCATTGATAAGGGACGCGCCCAAACAGTGGGAACTGAACTAATACTTTTAACCTCTCCCGGTGCTTTGTAATCTAAGCTTGAGGCCACATCATTAAAAGCCTTTGGTGCTTGATAATCCCAAATGCCAGGATTACCCGATTTTACGTCACAATCATCTTTGAGTTTTGGCAACAACAAAGCAGGCTGGTTACTGGTATATGCACTAGTCATGATCAATCTTCCTTCTACAAACGACAAACATAATATAAAGCTTTGGCTAATCCCAATATGCCTAACTTGGGCACGATGCTAATATTTTCAGGATTCAAGCGTTCTTTGAGTCTTTGAACTGTGTCCCTAGATTTTTGGGTTTTATCTCGACTATCACCCAGTCCAATAATCAAATCTGGTAAGTGCTGAGGATTCGGATTACTATTATTGAAATAGTTGGCATTGAATAATTGGATATTTTCACCAATACATTGATGAACTAATGACAACCAGCGTAAGTAATCTTGACACCAAGCAGTAATAATGTCAATAGCTCTTTGTTGTTCTGGGTCATTAAAATCTATTTCTTGCTTTTGGTTGTTGCGAAAAATAAAATGGTCAGGAAAGAACTTGACAAACCAACTATTACCTCTTTGAAAGTTTCTGACACCAATTTCCTTGGCTCTTGCTAATTCTGGAGCAACATTAGATAACCACACAAAAGCGAAACGAGTGGCATTAACTAGCTCTGAGTTAACAGCTTGTCGGTCAGGAATATCTTTCCAAGTTAGCTTGCTCAAATTCTCCCGATTCATCAACACAACGGTTTTTTGTTCAGGATTTGTATTTAATAAAAATTGTCGTGCAGCTAAGGCAGCGTAAAGTTCAATAAAGTGGGGATCGTTGCGTTGGGTATTTTTGCCTATGCTAAAAACTTTCACATGAGATAAGTTTTGATTGCCCAAAAGATATACACTGTTAAAAGTTTCCTGGGCTTGACTGCCATAATAACGCAGTGCTGCTTCTGTGTTTAGTAAAAATTGTTCAGAACGAGCATAGACTGTTTCTGGGTTGTTGCCGGTGGGAGTAAAACCAAAATAAGGTAATACAAATAAGCAACCAATATCAATTTTACTTCTAATTTTCAGGTTTTCCAACTTATTATGAATTAACCGCCCAATAGTTGGTAATCCTGAAGCCCCAGTACCACCAAAAATTGAACCACATAAAAATACTTTTGGGCGTTTGCCCGCTCCTGTATCTTTTTGCAGTTGACTCATAAGCTGTCCCCAGGCATCATGGTCTAAAGAGTCCAGTTTTACTTGACTCATGACCGCAGCACCAATGGCGGGACGACCACGAAAACCCACATCTAAATTAGCATTGCGTTCTTCTGAAGTATAAAGCACATCAAATAAATTGCCTAATGCTGATTCGTCATCTTTGAGAACGTTATATTCAAAAAATGAGCTAAGGTTTTTATTTACGCTGGTGTTGGCAAACGGCGACCATAAACCAAGGAAGTGTATTTTGGTTTTCATCCAAGGATGTCTATCTGCCAAACCTAAGTTTTGGCAATCTTGATAAATTTTTAAGCTGTTCCTTGCCCGTTCCAAATTACCGTTATTTTCGTCAGCATCAACA
>Ga0169931_10002704_pt1 | contig 28644 bp, 21 predicted proteins | sample Kivu_15m_20L_FD_129675 | JGI IMG/M metagenome (GOLD analysis project Ga0169931, IMG submission 129675) | Freshwater microbial communities from Lake Kivu, Western Province, Rwanda to study Microbial Dark Matter (Phase II) - Kivu_15m_20L... | ecosystem: Environmental > Aquatic > Freshwater > Lake...
AATGAAATAGCCATCAGCTATGCGTCTTGTGCTTTGAGAACGTATCGCCTAGCAGTTGCAGCAACTGGCGAATACACAACTTTTCACGGTGGAACGGTTGCTTTGGCTTTGGCCGCACAAGTAACCTCGATGAATCGTGTGAATGGTGTCTATGAAAAGGAGATTGCCATTACAATGACCATCATTGCCAATAACAACTTGATCGTTTACACCAATGCCTCAAATGACCCATATACCAATGGCACTCCAGGAACAATGATCACTCAAAATCAAAACAACATCAACAGCGTTATTGGGTCGGCAAATTACGACATAGGACACGTTTTTGGTACCAATAGCGGTGGATTAGCAGGTTTAGGGGTAGTTTGCAGCAACAACAACAAAGCACGCGGTGTTACAGGAAGCGCTGCGCCTGTTGGTGATCCTTTTGATATTGATTATGTGGCACACGAAATAGGACATCAGTTTGGTGGTAACCATACGCAGAATAATCCTTGTAACTCGGTGAATAGTGCGCGCTACGAACCTGGTAGTGCAAGTACCATTATGGGATATGCCGGTATTTGCGCACCCAATGTACAAAACAACAGTGATGATTATTTTCATACGAGAAGTCTTCAGGAAATGGGGAATTTTATCTCTGGGTCGGGGCATACCTGTCCTGTGATTACTACCAGTGGCAACACAGCTCCTTCAATTTCAGGAACAAATGGTAGTGTTACTTTACCTATTAGCACACCTTTCGCACTTACAGCAACTGCAACAGATCCAGATGCTGGAAATACGCTATATTATCGTTGGGAACAATACAACAATCAAGCTTCAACGCAACCGCCCGTTTCAACGTCAACCGGTGGTCCAAATTTTAGAAGCTTCGTTTCAACGACTAACCCAACACGCTATTTCCCTAGTCTTCAAGCTATTGCAAACAATGGTCCTTTTACGTGGGAGGTTGTGCCATCCGTAGCAAGAACAATGAATTTCCGTGTTACCGTTCATGATGATCATTTGGTGGGAGGTTGCAGTGATTATGTGAGCACAAGTGTTACTTTCGATGCTACTGCTGGTCCTTTTGTGCTTACCTATCCTTCCGCTACGGGTATTATTTGGACAGGAAACACGACAGAAACTGTGACCTGGAATGTGGCCAATACCAACAATGCCAATGTGGATTGTCAAAATGTTGACATTTACCTTTCAACCGATGGCGGCACGAGCTACCCTATTATTTTGGCGACAAATGTTCCCAATAACGGTTCTGCAAGTGTAACAGTCCCCAATTTACCCAACACTACCTCTCGTGTCATGGTCATGGCAGATAACGGTACTTTTTTCGACATATCGGATAATAATTTCACCATTGAAGCAGGCAACTGTGTTCACCCTACATTGCCAGTAGTGTCAGGAAACACCAGCGTATGTGTTGGCGATGACGTGACGCTCAATGTTGACTCCGGGGTGCTTAATGATGCTGAAGATTGGTATTGGTATGCTGGAAATTGCAACTCAGGAACCCTTTTGGGCATGGGCACTCAAATTACTTTTCCAGTAGCTGCATCGATGAATGTTTTTGTGGCTGGTGCTGGTGGATGTGTTATTCCGCTGGAGTGTTTGACGATTGAAATTGACGCCTCAAATGCCGATCCTAGTTTTATGCACGTGGGTCAAGCTTTGAATGCCAATCAAACTTTCGCGCAACACCAGTGGTTGGATTGTTCAACAAATCCTGCAACACCCATTCTTGGAGCAACAGGTCCGTCTTTCACAATGACCAATGAAACGGGTTCATATGCCTTACAAGCCACTGTTGGTGGTTGTGTAAAAACATCACCGTGTATGGTCATTGACATGTCGAGCTTGGAGTCGTTTGGTATGAATAGTGTGAGTATTTTCCCTAATCCAGCTGACCAAATTTTGTTTGTTACTTGGAATAGCAACGAACTCAGCATGGATGAAATTAAACTTTTCGACGCCAGTGGCAAGTTGGTGCGCACAATACCTTTAGGCCCCGATGGTGTTGAGATTGATATTGAATTCCTAAGCGCCGGTCTGTACTATTTGGAATTGCGTTCAGACAATCAAGTACAGTATTTTAAAGTTGTAAAGAATTGATAGAAAACACATTGCATAAGTAGCGCTAGATTTCATTTCTTTTATGAATCTGGTGTGATTCTTATTTATAACTTTGCACAAATCGATGTTTCGTGGAAGATTTTATGTCATTAATTCAAAATGTGAGCGATAAAGCCCTGTATTTCAAAAAGAAATCGGAGCAACTGGATACTCATGTACTTGAATTACAACAGGAAATAGCTGCGCTGAAGCAAGATTTAAACGAACGAAATGAGGAGCTTTTTGAATTGAAAGCTGCTCGTGAAGTTCAAAATACAAGTCAAGAAAGTCAAACAAACACGTCAGTAGATTTGAATGACCGTATCGACGAATTGGTGAGAGAAATAGATGCGTGTTTAATGCATCTTAAAAAATAAGGAATGGCGAAGTTGTCTATAAAAGTGGTCGTTGCAGGACGAAATTATCCGCTCACAATTGATGAGTCGGAGAAAGAATCTGTGGAGCGCGCTGCTGAAGACATCAACAAGAGAATTCAGTTTCTTAGAGACAATTATGCCGTTAAAGATGTTCAGGATTTGTTAGCCATGACAGCACTTCAAGTGGCTGTTAAGAAATCAAGTTCTGAAGCATCGCCAAATGCGAAAGTGGATTTGACCGAACCTACAAAGGTTTTGTTTGATTTATTGGAGCAACTTAATAAGTAGTACGTGCTGCTTACATACTCACCAATGTCTTTCAGGATTACTCCTGTGGATGTTGGTTTTTTTTTAACTTAATAAATACAAAATGGAACTAGTAATTGGATTGTTGGTAGGATTGTTCGGAGGAGCCTTACTTACATTTGTGATAACTCAGGTATTGCTCAAAAAGAAGCGCGAACTGATAATCAAAGAAGCGGAGGCTCAAGGGGAAAGCATGAAGAAAGAAAAAATTCTTCAAGCCAAGGAAAAGTTTTTAGCGCTCAAAGAGGAGCACGAAACGTTGTTTAAAGATCGAGAGCGGAAATATCAATCAGCCGAGGATAAAATCCGTGCCAAGGAAAAAACCTTGAACCAAAAAATGGAAGAGGTGACGCGTCAGGAAAAAGATATTGAAAAGAAAAATCAAGAATTGACGCAAAAAATTGAGGTGGCTGAATTGAAGAAAACGGAACTTGAAAAAATTCAATCTAAACGTGTTCAAGAACTTTCTGCTATTGCGAATTTGAAACCCGAAGAGGCAAAAAATCAATTGATGCAAGCCTTAAAAGATGAGGCCAGAACGGATGCGATGCAATACATCAAAGATATTTCTGATGAGGCAAAAATCAATGCCAATCGAGAAGCTCGAAAAATTGTTATTCAAACAATTCAGCGTGTAGCAACCGAACAAGCCATTGAAAATGCGGTAACTGTTTTTAACATCGACAGCGACGAAATTAAAGGTCGAATCATCGGACGTGAAGGTAGAAATATCAGAGCGCTTGAGGCGGCAACGGGTGTTGAAATTATTGTAGATGACACGCCAGAGGCAATCATTCTTTCGTGTTTCGACCCTGTACGTCGCGAAATTGCTCGTTTGGCTTTGCACCAATTGGTTTCTGATGGACGTATTCACCCAGCACGAATTGAGGAAGTAGTGGCGAAAACGAAGAAGTCTTTGGAGGATGAAATTGTAGAAACGGGTCGCAGAACTTGTATTGATTTAGGTATTCATGGCTTGCATCCAGAGTTGATGCGTGCTGTTGGAAGAATGAAATACCGTTCGTCTTATGGGCAGAATTTATTGCAACACTCGCGCGAAGTAGCCAATCTTTGTGCGATTATGGCTGCTGAATTGGGCCTAAACGTAAAAGTGGCCAAACGTGCTGGATTACTTCACGATATTGGAAAAGTGCCAGACGAAGAACCAGAATTGCCACACGCAATCTTGGGGATGAAGTGGGCTGAGAAATATGGTGAAAAACCAGATGTTTGTAACGCCATAGGTGCACACCACGATGAAATTGAAATGACGACTTTGATTTCTCCAATTGTTCAGGTGTGTGACGCTATTTCAGGTGCCCGTCCAGGTGCCCGACGCGAAATGGTGGAATCGTACATCAAACGTATCAAGGACTTGGAAAATTTGGCTTTGGCACACGAAGGTGTGTCTCAGGCATATGCCATTCAGGCGGGTCGCGAGCTACGTGTAATCGTGGAAAGCGATAAGGTGTCTGACCAAAGAGCGGATGAATTATCTTTTGCTATTTCTCAGCAAATTCAAGAAGAAATGACCTACCCAGGTCAGGTTAAGGTTACCTTGATTCGTGAAAAAAGAGCGATTAGTTACGCCAAATAAAATGAATTGTGGAGAACGCTGATGCTTTTTTCCATGAATTTGATGCCCAATTATTTGATCCGCCAGCAAGGCTGAATAATCCGTTTTTTGTAGAGATTTCTGCATTTGGAAAACAAGCTTTTGAAAGTTTCAAAGAGCAATTGATGAGCCATCCTATAGTTAAGAGTCATTTTGATGGTGGAGGAGTAGGGAAGATGTTCGGGCTTTTGGTCGTTAAAAATCAGCTCGATGAGTACGGCTATTTGTCAGCTTTTTCTGGCAAGATAAATGATACTGTTGCTGTTGAGGGTTTTGTTCCACCGGTTTTTGACACCTTGGTTTATGATGGCTTCTATAAAACTGGTGAGCGCACTTTGGATGGCTTGACACACGAAATTGAAGCACTTTTCAAGTCTCAGGATTATTTGTTAAAGCAAGAGGAATTGGCTCTATTGAAGAGGAATCATCAGGTGGAATTGAAAATCAAATCCGAACAAATCAAATCTGCGAAGGCTGATCGCAAAAAACTGCGCATTGGAGCTGCACCAAAAGTTTTAGAAAGATTGAGTCAAGAAAGCATCGACGAACAACTTTGGCTTAAATGGCGTAAGAAACAGATGCAGCTTGAAGTAGATGCATTGCAAAAAGAATTGGATTTATTTGAGCAGCAAATTCAAGTTTTAAAAGATAAAAGAAAAGCGCTTTCTCAGCATTTGCAACAACAACTTTTTGAGCATTACACTTTTCTAAATGCTCAAAAAGAGGTCAAAAATATTCTGGAAATTTTTGAAGATTTTGGTACCGATATACCTCCAGCTGGTACAGGGGAATGCGCTGCACCCAAGTTGTTTCAATATGCATTTCAAAACGATTATGAACCCGTTGAATTGATTGAGTTTTGGTGGGGACCTTCTCCACCGAGTCAAATTCGTGTTCAAGGAAATTTTTATCCGAGTTGCAGAAGTAAGTGTGAACCGATATTGAAACACATGTTGGGCGCCACAGAAAGTGAAGCGCCACCTGTTTTGAACGACGACAATCGCCTAACTGAAATTGAGATAATTTTTCAAGATGAATATTTGGCCGTGCTCAATAAGCCGTTTGATGTGCTTTCTGTGCCCGGAAAGGTGCAATCTTTATCTGTACAAGATTATTTACCCACGCTATTTCCCAATGCCAAACGACCCATGTTGGTGCACCGTTTGGATCGTGCTACATCTGGTATTCTCTTGGTTGCCATGAATCAAGACATCTATGTGGCTTTGCAAAAGCAGTTTACTGCACGCTTAGTCAAGAAAAAGTATATCGCTGTTCTGGATGGCATGATCGACCAAAAATCAGGTGTCATTAATTTGCCTTTGCGTGTTGATTTAGACAATCGCCCGCAACAATTGGTGTGCTTTGAGCATGGTTCACCGGCCACCACGCGCTTCGAAGTGCTCTCAGAAGAAAACGGTCGAACCCGCATCGCATTTTATCCCATTACAGGTCGCACGCATCAATTGCGTGTGCATGCCGCCCACTTACAAGGTTTAAACACGCCAATCGTCGGTGATGATTTATACGGCACAAAATCCGACCGTTTGCATTTACATGCAGCATTCTTACAGTTTGTGCATCCTGTTCATCGTGAAGATATAGAGGTGGTATGCGAGGTGCCGTTTTGATATGAAATAACCGTGGCTCCACAATAAAATCAGATTTATTTCACCTATTCTCCAACCAACATATTCCCCCGTTCGCTATCCAGTTTCAATAGGATAAAGAACATCACCGAGAAGCTGAGTAGCGATGAACCACCGTAGCTAAAAAAGGGCAGTGGAATACCAATGACGGGTGCCAAACCAATATTCATACCGATGTTGATGGCAAAATGATAGAAAAGTACCATAGCAACAGCATAGGCATAAACACGGCTAAATGTGGATTTTTGGCGTTCAGCAATGATGATGATGTGGATGAGGAAAACACTGAAAATAATCACCAAACCAAAACTCCCCAGAAAGCCCCATTCCTCAGATAGGGTGCAGAAAATGAAATCGGTTTCTTGTTCTGGCACGTGATTGAGTACAGGAGAGGCTACAGTTGCATTGTGGTAGCCTTTTCCACTAAAACCTCCAGAGCCCACCGCAGACATGGCACGAAAGCGGTTGTAATCCTTACCATGTGGATCTTCTTCTAAACCAAGTGCTAGCTCAATGCGGTCTTTTTGGTGTTCTTTGAGATTTTCAAAACCATAATCTACGCCCAATACAAGAAGTGACAACAAAATCCCAGAAACCAAACCCAAGGCAAGGATTTTCGGACGGTCGCGTTTGCCAACCAAGCGTTGAATAATTAGGTAATACAGGATAAAAACGATACCGATAAAGGCAATGATGATGAATTTGCCGCGCAAGGGAATCAGCGTAAAAGGCACGAAAATTTCACTTTCGCGTATAGTTAAAGTGAGTAATGAAAGAATCACTACTACAAATAGAATTGGAATGAAATTGCTACCAATCCATGTGCTCTTAATCCGCACACCTGGGTAACTGTTAATGAAGCGTACAATAATAGGGTCGTAAGTGATGCCTTCGCGGTACATCACAAATAAAAAGGAGGTAAACACAACTAAAGTACCAGCATCCGGCTGAAGTAAAATAAGTACTCCAGGAATAAGGATAATGATATTTGCGAAAACAACGCTTTGAATATTTTGGAGTTTTACGTTTATTTTAGACAAATAATCAGCGAGTACAAGGGCAGTTGTGATTTTGGCAAATTCTGCAGGTTGAATACCAAAACTACCCACACCAAACCAACTTTTTTGTCCATTGATGGCAGGCATAAACAATACGGCTACCAATAGAAGCAGCACCACAAGATAGGCGGGATAGACTGTAGCTCGAATCACACGCAAATCAACCACCATAATGATGAGCCCAATGAACAGCGAAATTCCAAACCACATCAACTGCTTGCCCGTGTTATTGCTGATGTCAAAAATAGATACATCAAATGATGCGTTAGATGCCGAATGGATATTTACGACACCAAAACCCACCATAAGTAGATACAAGCCTAAAAGCAAGAAATCGGTTTGTTGCGCTATGTTTTGGTCCTTTCTCATGGTATCTTTGGTGTAGGAAGGATTACGGCATCAAGAATACGCTGCTCTTTGGCTTTGTCTGAAATTTCTCGTTTCAGGTAAAATTCAATCATCAAACTTGTGATGGGTGCCGACCAGGTGCCACCAAAGCCAGCATTTTCTGTGAAAACAGCGATGGCGATTTTTGGATTATCCATAGGTGCAAAGGCGATAAACACAGAGTGGTCTTTGCCATGCGGATTTTCTACGGTTCCTGTTTTTCCGCAAACTGTAACGTCTGGCACTTTGGCATTTTTTCCCGTACCTCCAGCTTCTTCTGTTACACGTCGCATTCCTTCGATAACTGGAATAAAATGGATGGAATCTACCATGGTTTTATTTTTGACAAGGTATTCGGGCCGTGGACCATTTTCACCAATAGATTTCACACAATGTGGTGTAATATACCAGCCTCTATTGGCTATGATGGCTGCAATATTTGCCATTTGCAACGGGGTCAATTTTACCTCACCTTGGCCGATGGCTATGCTGCGAATGGTTTTAAAAGCCCATCCATTTTTACCATACCATCGGTCATAGAATGCCGGGTTTGGAATTAATCCTGGCCTGATGCCATAGGTGTCGGTTTCCAGTCGAACGCCTAGACCAAAGCTGTGCATATATTTTTCCCAAATGGCAAGACCTAGTGCTGCGTCTTCAAAGATGCTTTTCTTCTTGCCTTGTTCAATAATTTTTTTGGTGGTGTAATAGAAGTAAGGGTTACACGAATATTGCACGGCTTTGGAGACATTGGTAGCAGGCGCATGACTATGACAGCCCACAATACTAGATGTGCAAGGAAAACTTGTGTTTTCTGTAATTACACCTTCTTGCATGGCGATTAAAGCTTGCACCAATTTGAAAATGGACCCAGGCGGATATTCTGCTTGTGTGGGTCTTGGAAATAAGGGCATGTGAGGATCAAGCAAAAGTTTTGGATAGTTGGCGCTGATGTTTTGTCGGCCAACAAGTAAATTTGGGTCGTAACTTGGTGATGAAACCAAGGCCAGAAGTTCTCCGGTTGCTGGTTCAATAGCTACGATACATCCAAGTTTGTTTTTCATCAAGAGCTCGCCATAAGCTTGCAGTTCGATGTCAACGCCCAAGGTCAGATTTTGACCCTGAATGGCCACAGTGTCCATACGACCCTCTTCAAATGATTGAATGGTGTTGTTTGAAGAATTTCTCAAGAGATATTTAATGCCTTTTTGTCCTCGCAATTCTTCTTCATAGAAACGCTCCAATCCTGCTTTTCCAATAAAATCTCCACTGCGGTAATAGGGGTCGTTATCCACTTTTTCTTTATCGACTTCAGCTGTATAACCCAAAATATTGGCGGCATTGGGGTAGAGGTAATTTCTCATTGAGGTGGATACTTCATAAAAGCCTGGAAAACGGTACAATTCAGGTGCTATTCGGGCAATTTCTTCCTTGGTTATCCCCTGAACAAAGGTGTATTCGCGCGCCTTTTGGTAGTTTGATTTACCCTTATAAACGCCTTGCTGATCAACGATTTCATCAAAACGAAAACGGATAAAGGTGTCATGCACTTGCAGCAATTCAGCTAATGCATGGGTATCTAAATCCACAATATTTTTTTCGATAAACCTCAAATCGTAGTAGGGACTATTTGCAACCACTTTGATGCCGTTTCTATCGAACATAACACCGCGTGGTGGAATAATCTCTCTTCGAGTTTCTGAAATAAATGCGGCGCGCTCCGACCAAGTGTCGTCTATTACTTGCATATGAAGCAATTTCACCGAGTAAATGACGCTGGTGGCAACAAAGAAAAAGATGATGAAAAATTTACGCCCCTCAAAGTTCATTTTTCTTCGCCTTTCTTCTGAATAAAACCTGAGCCAACAAAATTACAAGCACAGTTGAAACGCTTGAAAGTAAGATCTTTGAGCCGATAAACCAAATCCCAGAAATACGCAAGAATCCAAGCATATAATACCATGTGTAGAAAGCCAATATTCCTAGAGAATAAACTTTTATACACCAGTTCCAACCCATCTGGCTCAAACTTGGCGTTTGAATTTCATTGTATCCGATTGCTGGTTCAAACCATCGAAACAAACGCGGACGAATAGCGGCTAAAGTGAGTGCTGCCGATGCGTTGAGTCCATAGGTGTCGGCCAAAGCGTCAATACTTAAACCTAAGGCAAATCCGATAATCATCAACACATTGTTGGGGGTATTGAAAGGTAAAATAAAAATGAACAGTGTGTAGAATGCAATGATGAATCCGCCGGGCAACACAAGGTTGTCTAACACAAAAGTTTGCATGGCCACTAACCCAACAAACCAAAGCAGATATTTCAGGATTATTCTCATTCTAAAACAGATGCTTCTAATGTGTCCAATTCAGCTTTATGCAAATGATTTACTACATAAATATGCTTCACGCTTCCAAAGTTTACAGCTGGCTTTAGTCTTAAATCCCAGTTGGCTTCTCCCTCTGCAAAATTGTGTTCAGCAACATGACCTACTGCAATGCCTCTTGGGAAAATACCGCCTGTGCCTCGAGTAGTGATCAATGCCCCGATTTTCACTTCCGTATCGTTTGGAATGCCTGTAATGTTTACTGCGTTGGGATTGGTGCCGAGCCATTTGAGTAAGCCGAATTGACCATTGGGTAGCATCACATCGATATTGATGTTTTCACTGAGAAGCGTTTTCACTAAGCAATAATGCTCAGAGACCTCGTAAACATATCCGATCAAACCGTCGTGATTTATCACACCCATTCCACGTTTCACGCCCTGTTTTCTACCAATGTTGGCGGTTATGAAATTGTTGGCTTTGTGGGTACTCGAACGCAAAACTTCCCCAGAAATATAGCTGTAATTCTGTTTGAAAAGCGTGTCTTCTATGCTTGCTCTTTTGGCATCAAGTCGAATAAAACTTTCAGGAGATTTTTCTAACAAGGTTTTGTATGCCTTTTGTAACTTGCGATTTTCTTCTGTGAGTCCAAAGTATTTGGTATAGCTATGTTGGACCTCAACAAAAGAATTGCTGATGCCCTTGGTTGAGTTGGCAAATTGTATGGATGGATAAAGTTGGGAAGTAAAATAAAGATAAAGTGCAAAACCTTGAAGCAATACGAATATCAGGAACACACGGAGGTATCGAAAAATAGATCTGACATTCTGCATTTGTTATCAGGCATTAGCGCTTTATTAGTCTTTCATCAAGAACTGGAATTTATCCAAATTTTTCAAGGCGATGCTTGTACCTCGAGCCACAGCACGAAGCGGGTCTTCAGCAATGTGAACAGGCAATTTGGTGCGCAATGAAATTCTCTTGTCCAAGCCGCGAAGCATAGAGCCTCCACCCGCTAGGTAAATTCCAGTTTTAAATATATCAGCTGAAAGTTCGGGTGGTGTCATCTCCAAAGCACTTAAAATGGCTTCTTCAATTTTTGATATGGATTTGTCCAAAGCGACTGCAATTTCAGAGTAATTGATGATGATTTCCTTTGGAATACCTGTCATCAAGTCACGTCCGCGCACTGCATAATCTGGTGGTGGATTGTCCAACTCTGTCATGGCTGCACCCACATTGATTTTGATTTCTTCAGCAGTTCTTTCACCAACCAAAATGTTGTGTTGACGACGCATGTAGTCTTCAATATCACGGGTAAAATCGTCCCCAGCAACGCGAATAGATTTGTCGCAAACGATTCCTCCTAAGGCAATTACGGCAATTTCAGAAGTTCCACCTCCGATGTCGATAATCATGTTGCCCATGGGTTCTTCAACGTCGATTCCAATACCAATAGCCGCAGCCATCGGTTCATGAATCAAGTAAACATCTTTGGCGCCAGCATGTTCAGCTGAATCTTTTACAGCGCGTTTTTCAACTTCCGTGATGCCCGATGGAATACAAACCACCATGCGCAAAGTTGGGTTGAACAAACGTGAACCTGGTTTAATCATTTTGATGAACCCACGAATCATTTGTTCGGCAGAATAGAAATCGGCAATTACACCATCTCTCAGTGGCCTAATGGTTTCTATTAATTTGTGGGTTTTTCCGTGCATTTGTTGCGCTTTCTTACCGATCGCGACAATCTTGCCGGTTTGTATATCTTTTGCAACAATAGATGGTTCGTCAATAACCACTTTGTCGTTCATTATAATAAGTGTGTTGGCTGTACCAAGGTCAATGGCAATCTCTTGTACAAAAAAATCAAATAATCCCATTCTGGTATAAAATCGTGATTAAGGGTTCAAACGTTTCGAATTGCACAAAGTTACAACGAAAAAACGTAGCTTATTGACAGCTTAAGAATAAAAACTAAAATCAATGTTTAAAATGTCTAACTCCTGTGAAAACCATCGACATTTCGTGTTCATTGCAATAGTTGATGCTCAATTCATCTTTGATCGATCCGCCTGGTTGAATCACGGTTTTAATACCCTCATTGTTGGCAATTTCTACACAATCTGGGAAGGGGAAAAAAGCATCGGAAGCCATTACTGCGCCTTGCAAATCGAAATTGAAAGTTTTGGCTTTGTGGATGGCTTGTTGCAATGCATCTACGCGTGATGTTTGACCAGTTCCGCTGGCCAAAAGTTGTCTGTTCTTCACCAAAACAATTGTGTTAGATTTGGTGTGTTTTACCAATTTATTGGCAAACAAAAGGTCTTCAATTTGCTCTTCTGATGGAGCAAGTTCGGTTTGAACGGTAAGGTCTTCTTTGGTTTCCACTTTGGCATCTTTATCCTGAACCAAAATACCATTCAATGCCGAGCGATAATTTTGTGTAGGAAGCGCTAAACCTTTGTCAACCAAAAGAATGCGATTTTTCTTTGATTTCAACAATTCCAAAGCGGTATCGTCGAAAGCAGGGGCAATTACCACTTCGCAAAACAAGTCGTTGATGAGTGTTGCGGTGTCCAAGTCGATGGCTGCATTGGCCACCAAGATTCCTCCGAAAGCTGAAACTGGGTCGGCTGCAAGTGCTGTTTCGTAGGCTTCTTTTAATGTTGGTCGAGATGCAAAACCGCAGGCGTTGTTGTGTTTTAAAATACCAAAAGTGGGTTCAGCTCCTCCAAAGTCTCGAATCAAATTGATTGCGGCATCAACATCTAGTAAGTTGTTGTATGACAATTCTTTGCCATGAAGTTGATCGAAAAACGCATTCAAATCACCGAAGAAAACACCTTTTTGATGTGGGTTTTCACCATAACGTAATGTTTGAGCGCCATTTTGCGAAATGCGGAGTGGTGTGTCCTCAGTTGTGTTTTGTGTCGCAAAGTAGTTGAAAATATGAGAATCGTAGTGCGAAGAAACGGCAAAAGCGTACATCGCGAAACGTTGTCTGTCTTCCAAAGTTGTTGCGCAATCGTTGTTTTGTAGCGTTTCTAACAATTCTGCATAGCGATCCACCGATGGCACGATAAGCACATCGTTGAAGTTTTTGGCAGCGGCGCGAATCAAAGAAATACCACCGATGTCGATTTTTTCGATGATGTCTTGATGCGATGCACCAGAAGCCACAGTAGCCTCGAAAGGGTAGAGGTCCACAATCACCAAGTCGATTTCTGGGATATCAAATTTGTTGATTTCGCGCTGGTCGGTGGTGTTGTCGCGGCGGTTCAAAATTCCACCAAAAATTTTTGGGTGCAAGGTTTTTACGCGTCCGCCCAATATTTCAGGAAAGCCAGTGAGTCCCTCCACGGTATGCACCGGCACGCCCAAGCCTTCGATGAAGTTGCGCGAGCCACCTGTAGAGTATATTTTAACGTTATTTTCGTGTAGTTTTCTTACGATTGGCTCAAGACCATCTTTGTAAAAAACAGAGATAAGAGCAGATTTAATTTTTTTCAATTCAGACATGCGCAATTGCTTTAAAAAATAGGAGCGCAAAACTAGTGTTTTTTTGAGGATTAGAGGGGAATTTGTTTTGAAATTAAGGATGAAGATTTTCTATAATTCTCAATTTTTTTCAGCGCCCTTAATACCGCTCCAAAACTTCTGTCTCATAAACCAAGTAGTTTTTTTGTTTGGCACTGCTGTATTCTGTTCGAATGCACAGCCCAAATTCATTGTATATCCATCTATTTTCGTAGGATAATACACCTTTGCTCCAACGTTGAACCAGTGTTTTTTGTCCAGTTTCGTTATACATGTAAATCCATTTGCTAATTTCTAGACCTTTGTTGTTGTACCAAGTTCTTTCTGTTTCCAGATTGTTTTGAAATTTGACTAGAAAGCTTGTATTGCCATTATCGTTTTGGTATTTTGTTTCCACGAGACTGGTGTCGCTTGCCGAGAATTTATCAATGACTCTGCTCATATTTCCTTTAGAATCCAAGGTTTCACGAATTTTTATGAGGTATCCATCTTCGAATGCATCGAAGCTGCAAACTTTTTTCTCCACTTTGCTCAATGCCACCACTTCACCTTCTTGAGAGCAGCTGTAATCAAAGCGTCGAATGAGTTTTCCTTTGCCGTTAAATGTCTCGCTTAAAATCATTTTTCCTTCATCAAAGGTGTAAACTGTTTTTGAAACTAGGCCTTTTTTGTTTGTCGAACTACTCTCAATAAGTCGATTTTCTTTATCATATTGCTTCGTGATACCATATTGAAACACATCATTTTCATAAACATCAAGTTTATTCATCTTACCCGAACTGTGATATTCATACTTTGTAATTCGAGTTGTTTTATCTGCGATTAGTTTTATTTGAATAAGCTGATTTTCATTGTTGTATTTGTTTACAAAAGAACTGATTTTCTTTCCTTTTTTGCTGAAGTTTTCACCGCTGATGAGGTAGCCGTTTTTATCAAAAAACTCTATTCGTACAGCACGTGAGCCGTTTTTATCAATTGCCGTACCGAGCGTTTTTTTAATTTTATTGGCCTTTGCGATTTCATTGGGTTTCGATAAGCCGCTATGTTCCATTTCATAGAAATAAGGGCTACGATTCTTGCTTTGAGCCGTCAATTGATAGGTTAATAGTAAGGCCGTGATGCTAAGGACAAGTGTTTTCATGATGTAGAATTTGAGTTAGGGGAATAAGAATTATTGGGGGGATTAGTTACAAAAAATTCTGCTTAAAATAATTAGGGGAAAAGCAAAAATTGGACGTAGGTTTATGCTTTCATTTACCACTTTATGCTTAATGACGTTCGCAATACCCCAACAAAAAACCCTTGGCTTTTAAAAGCCAAGGGTTTTTTCACATAAAAGTACTCGAGGCGGGACTTGAACCCGCACGCCCATACAGGCACAGGATTTTAAGTCCGGCGTGTCTACCAATTCCACCACTCGAGCTTAAATCCTATTTCAAAAATTTCCATAGCAGTTCATGGAAACAAAAAAAGAGCCGAGGCTCTTTTTGAGCGGGAGACGGGATTCGAACCCGCGACCCCGACCTTGGCAAGGTCGTGCTCTACCAACTGAGCTACTCCCGCTTGTCAACGCACTATAATTATCTAAAAATTATCAGGTCGTGCTCTATCTCCCGATAATTGTCGGGAGCGCTACTCCCGCGAGACTTTAAAAAAAACGAAGAACCTTTTGTTCATTCGGGGTGCAAATATAAAGTCAATTTTTATTCGTGCAATACTTTCTCAAAAAAAATCAATTAATTTTTACGCAATTACTGTCGCGAAACAATCAACTTGCTGCTCAAGTCGCCAGATTGTTTTCTGATATTCAGCACATAAACACCATTTGGAACATCTGAAATATCTATTTGAAAATTGTGTTTTTGTGGGTTCAAATTCCCCCCAAAAATTTCTTTAATCAATATACCAGAGCTGCTAAACAAGGCCAAACTCACAAATTCGTTTTCGCTAGCAAAGCTCACCCTTGCCAAATGAGAAGCTGGATTTGGATAACAAAGCAGTTCTTGGGTATTTATCTCCGAATTTTGATCGATACCCACATTTCCGTTGCAGGCTTGTGCAATAGGCATTAGATTAACTTGGTTTTCAAATAGTCCCTGAACATCCGATTCAGATACACCAAACCAATCGTGGAGAATCGATGCATATACGTCGCGGAAATCATATTGCATTGGCACACCAGCTTGATTTTCAATGGTATTGGAAATTGTTGGATTGTTTCCGATAACTTGTGCCGATAAACATGATCCAAACAAAAACAAAGGAGCCGCATCGCCATGATCTGTACCATTGCTTGCATTAGAAGCAATTTGACGGCCAAATTCAGAAAAAGTCATGCCTAAAACACGTTCGCTAAGACCTAAGAGGTTGATGTCATCCATAAAAGCATGAATGGCATCAGATAAGGTTTTCAACAAATTAGCGTGTACGCCTGTAGTAGGACTACCGCTCACAATTTGTCCGTCGTGGGTATCAAATCCATTGATATTCAGGATATAAACTTTGGTTTGTGCGCCCCCAGAGATCAATCTTGCTATTTGTTTCAAATGCATAGCAGTTTCGTTATTGGCATCATATAAACTGGAAAGCGAGTTACCAGCGTTGTATGCGTTTTGGAGCGCCTGACCATATTGGTCAGATTGCAAAATCATGTTATTGATATGTGCAATATGCGCTCCGTAGTAACCTGTATGAACTGCTGTTACACCCCCGCCAACATTAAAATGTTGTGAGGCATCATTAGAGGCTATAGAGAAATTAGAAACCAATCCTTGACACGTTGCTGAAACCTCGTAACCCATACTGATTGCAAAAGGGTGCGGGAAATCTTCGTTGGGATAGTTTGTTGGATAATTTTGATGATCTTCTTGAAAATAACGCCCTAGCCAACCTGTAGAAGCATCGTTTTCTATGTTTCCAGATGTCCAAATGTCCATAGAACGGAAATGACTTCTGTTTTGCTGAGGATAGCCCACATTTTGGATGATGCCTAGTTTGCCATTTTGAAACATGTTTGCCATGCCAGTCATGCTTGGATGCAAAGCTAAATTGTTGCTGTTCAGGTTGATTAAGTTAGCCTGAGGGATGTGTAAACTTGGTCGTTGGATTACTAAGTTGTCAAATTGATCAAGCGGAATCAGTGTATTTAAACCATCATTTCCTCCATTCAATCGAATCAATACCAAAACACGGTCTTCTCCGCTGCGCCCGAATTTAAACAAATCTTGCGCAATAGCTTTCATTGGAATACCGTTCACTGCAACGGTTATACCTGCTGCTCCAAGTGCCGATTTTTTTATAAAATTTCTTCTTTTCATTACTAAAGTCTTAGGTTAGGATTAAATTACATGAAATTCTGCCATTCTGTAAAAACCAGACAACATAGCAGTCATGCGACCACGTATCAGGTTGGCCTGAGCAGTGTTACCCGGATTTGCGGCATAATTGTCGTACTCCATGGTCCAAACGGTGCTGCCTTGTCCGTTGTGGAGCAGGGTTCTCAAATAAAGTCGTTGAGTTGGGCTTAATGGCTTGCAACAAAACATAGATTCCAGTTCTAAAACAATGGCTAAATCGTCGTTGGGAAAGTCCATGGCGTTTAAAAAGCCCAAGGCATCTATCTGAATTTGCTGCCCGTTGATCATCGGCCCAGAGTAGAGCACCCACCAAGAGAATCCTGATCGTTCTTTGATCCTTGCAGAGTTAATCCAAAGTTGAGAATATGCCGGAGAAAGGAAAAAAGGATACCAACCTGCAACTTCAGATGGAGCCGTAATATTCATCCCGTTTGTTCCAGTAATCCAATGAAAATTGTAATATACCTCGGTTGTAGTTGGCAAGTCATAATTCAAATTGGTGTTGGTTGACGTAAACATGGTTGCCATGAAATCACAAGGATCTTTCACAATGGTGCCGCGTAAGTTGACGTCAAAGAAATGCTGACTTGACAAAAGTGTTGAAATGGCTTGCGAGATATCAAAGTTGTTGGCTATAATAAGGGCAGCAAGTGGCTCTATAATCGTACTATTCACAGTAGGTGTGATGTCGTAATTAACGAACCACCGGTACAATTTTTTGCTGATATGACGCGCTACTTGTTCTTCCTGAAAAATGATGTCTATCAGATCTTTGTATTCTTCATCAGCATTATCAGTTATCACTGCGTTATTGAATTTATCTGAAAGCTGTTTGGTACTCGTGTCATGTAATATGGGGATAAATACAGACTGCGCTATTGAACCTTGACTAACTGTGCCCGCGTAATTCTGTATTGTCCAACCTGTTAGCACTTTTGAAGCTGCCAAAATATCGGCTTCGGTGTAGTAGGTATAGTCGCCTGGACCAATTTGTGGACCTTTACCAATAGTGAATAGTTCAAATAGCTCCCGAGCAAAATTTTCGTTGGGTGAATACTGCGTATTAAAAGCCCCACTCAAAAACATCAGCATTTCTGGGTTTATAGTCATGTCTTTCACCAATTGCTTGAAATTGCCTAAACAATTGTTTCTAATGAGGCTAATGTATTGATACCCAATATTGGGTTCATGTTCCATTCTCACTCCAAAGTGATTCAACCAAAAAAGCGTCATTTTTTCTTTGATGCTCATGTCGCCCGAATAGAGTTTTTGATTCATCCAAGAAATGAGCGAAATGCGACGCATGTTGTCCACAACTGCCCCGTTGGTGTTCGGATACAAGTTGTTTACCCAAGTAGTGCCCAAGGGCGTCATGGGGTCGTCGTTGTTAAAGGCCACAGGAAAATCGTCGGGAGAAAGGGTCAACAATGCACTTATAGTGTTGCTCAGACCATTATCTACAGACCAATTGATGTGTGCTTTCTTGTAGCCTACAACAGTGCGTTTGAGCAGATGCGTGGCTTCGGTTTTGGTCCATGGACCGGTGTAAGGGGCTAAAGACATTTGCTAGGTTTTGAAATGACATAGCAAAAATAAAATAAAAAATGAATGCGCCAAGTATCTGGAGAAATTACTTGGTACTTTTGAATAATTCGGTCATTGCTCTGCCACGTCCTGTCGGCATTTCTACGTTGAACATGTATGCAATAGTGGCAGGAATGTCGATCAATTCTTGATTTGCGTTTTCAGCGTTCACACCTTGCTTAAAATCGGGTCCTAAGGCAAGTAGGAATATTCTTTTGTTGCTTTCAGTTCTTGGACCGTGCGAAATAAAGCCATCTTTAAAACCATCTGCGTTTCGGCCATGGTCGGTGGTGATGAACAGTGTTGTTTTGTCCTTCATTTCTGGGTGCTTCTGAATCATTTCCCAAAGTTCGAGGGCATATTCATCCGACTTTTTGATGGCATTGATGTAGTCTTCCCAGCGATTGGCATGGGCATTGGCGTCTGGAGCGAGTAAGTTCACCAACGTGATTTTGGGGGCATAGGTGTTGATGACTTGCTTCACTTTGATCCATGTGAAGTGGTCGCCCACGTAATCTTTTCCGTTGCCATTTAATCCGCAAAAGGTATGGGGTTGATACAAATCGTTCCATTTTTTGTGCACCGTGTTACCCAAAATGGAAAGTTTTCCTTTACTCGAAATCACCCAAAGTTTGTCTTTGTGTATTTCGTATTGCTTCATGTAATATTGAAAAATGGAGGGGTAACGAGGCAGCTGACTTCCATTGTTTCTGATGCGTTGGTAACGCCCCGTAGTCATGGCTGTGTGACCTGTATTTGTTGTTGTTTTCTTTGTGTTTGCTCTGAAATTGGTGTTCAAAACGCCTTGTGGAGCCAGTTTGTGCTTCAAGTTGGGTACATTTTGAAAAGTACTATCACCAAAAGTTTCTGTATGTCGCACGCCATCAATCACTAAAATGATGATAAATTCCGTTTTGAATTTGTTTTGAGCCAAGCTTGGGAAAACAAACCAAAGCGCTAAGAGTATTGAAAAATATCGCATGTTGTAAAATTTCAAGACAAAAGTAGTTAGAAAGGCTCAATGCCCTTGATGTTGAGGAATGATTTAACATGAGTTAGCAATTATTTGTTGTTTGATTTCACTTCGTCACTTTCAATTCTGCCATTTGCCCGTTCGCGCTTTTATTAATCGTAACTTTGCGCTTTCAAATTACATTATGAGTTCAGAGTCAGGCTATATTTTCGGGGTTCACGCAGTCATAGAAGCGTTGCGATCCGATGCTATCATCAATAAAATTCTCATTCAAAAAGGCATGGATAAGCAATTGTTTATCCAGTTGAAAAATGAATTGAAGGGTCAAACACATCAATTACAGTTTGTGCCCGTTGAGAAAATCAATAAAATCTGTAAACAAAATCACCAGGGCGTCTTGGCATTTGTTTCGCCAGTGGAATATTACCAAACGGTCGATATTATTGAAGAATTAGTTGAAAAAGGCAAACAACCACACTTTTTGATGTTGGATAGAATTACAGATGTGCGCAACTTTGGGGCTATCGCTAGAACAGCAGAATGTATGGGCGTGGATGCCATTATTATTGCTGCCAAAGGTGCAGCTCAAATCACTCCTGATGCTATTAAAACTTCATCTGGCGCTTTGAGTAGAATTCCTGTTTGTCGCGAAGAGCATCTCCAAGATGTGTTGCTGATGATGAAGCAATACGAATTGAAAATTATTGCTTGCACCGAGAAAACTCCTCATTTAGTTCCTGACACAAATATGCTCGGTGGCTCTGTGATAATCATGGGCTCAGAAGAAGATGGCATTTCTCAAGAGCTGCTTAAACTAGCCGATGTGCGCGCAAAAATTCCGATGATGGGTGCAATTGCATCTTTGAATGTAGGTGTCGCAACAGGAATTGTTCTGTACGAGAAAATGATGCAGGAAAAGGCGAGGGTAGAGTAAGTTTTTCCATCGCTTGTTTTATTGTGCTACATTTGCCCAAATCACAAACTTATTTTGATTTCACAACAATATATTGGGCGTTTTATTCAAAAGCATGGTCTTTTTGTCGCTTTGTTGCTTTTCGGCGCCGTACTTAGAGCGCTGTTTATCAGTGTTCAAGGATTGTCTCACGATGAACTCAGCGCATGGAACCGCATTAGCGATTATGATTTTTGTGGTGTTTTGGAATACGGCGTAAAACCAGATATGCACCCAGCTTTTATGCAAATTCTGCTTCAATATTGGGTACAAATTTTTGGTGATAATGAGTGGGTTTTTCGTTTGCCAAGCACACTTTTTGGACTTGCTGGTATCGTGCTGATGTATCATTTTTCGCTACGTTTTTTGAGGAAAGAAGCGGGATTATTCGCAACAATTTTAATGCTTTTTTTGGTGTTTCCCATAATGCACACAAGTCTTGCACGACCCTATGCACCTGGATTTTTCTTCATTTTGCTTCAGTTACATGGTATTTTCAAATTGGAACACAGCCGCATTCGTAAACAATATTTTTGGTCCTCAATTTTTATTGCAATTGGGGCTACTGGCGCCATATATACGCATTATTATGCAGGATTGATGGCTGGGATTTTAGGTGTAACGGCGCTCTTTTATGTAGCCAAAAATCGTTGGGTTTATTTGATTGCTGCCGGGTTTCTAGCCTTGTTTCTATTTTTGCCGCATTGGGAAATCACCAAAGAACACCTTTCTCGAGATGGACTGGGTTGGCTGAGTGCACCTGAACCGCAGTGGCTTTGGGATTTTTTGGTCTTGTTTTTCAACAACAATGCTTTCCTATTGATACTGTTCCTAGCTGCAGTAATTTACCTCTTGATTCGTCAAAAATTTAAAATTGAATCCGAATATCGCTTTTTGATTGTTTCTTTTTTCATTTTGTACTTTTTCTCCTATTTGGTGTCGCTTTTATACACCCCGATTTTGCGTGAACCCGGAGTTTTGATGATACTTCCGCTCTTGTTATTGGGCTTGGGAGGACTTTTTTCAAATATCCCAGAACGTATTTTTAATTTTGGAGCAATTGGTGTTTCGATATTCTTAATGGGCCACACATTTTATCAAGGACAAATGCTAAAAACAGTTCATTTTGAGCCTTTTAGAGAAATGACAACGTTGATGATTAAAGCTGACGAGCAATTCGGTGAAGAAAATATCTTGCGTTTTTGTAATGTGACCAATATCAACTATTTGAATTATTATGCGCGTGAAAATGGCGCAAGTTTGGATTTTGAAATGACATTAATTGAAGAAATAGACGAAATCCACCAACTGGCTCAAATCGTTGCCGCATCGGATCAGGAATACTGTATGTTGGCGCGCACCAATCGAGCTCAGAACGTAATCCAACTTGAGATTATTCGATATTTTTTTCCAGAAGTGGTGATGCATCAAGATTTTTTCAATGCCAATTTCACCGTTTGGAAGCGCGGCGATTTTAATAATCGTAAGTTCATGAAAGGTATCAGTGAAGCTACGCATCCCGGCTTTTTTAAAGAATGGAATTCTGATTCTACCCGTGCCGAATTTATTGGTGATTTGAGAATTCCTTGCAGCATTTTAAACTCCATTGATGGCTATCTGCTTTTTACAACTGATGGATGGATTGATTCTACAACGCAGTCTTTGAATTTTGTTGTAGTTGCTGAACGAAAAGGTGAATTGTTAAAAGATGGGGAAGATGCCTTGTTGTATCAAGCTTGGGATCAAATGCAAATTCTCCAAATCAGCGGGAAAAGAACGTTTTTTACTGCAGTAGAAATCCCAAAGAAATTATTTGATACGGATGTGCTGCATATTTATTTTTGGAATCGTAACTTTGCTCAAGTCAAAATTAATAAACCCAAGATATATGTTGTACAAGCAGGTCTTTAGTGTCATCTTGTTGCTCGTCTTAGCAACCCATGCCAATGCACAAATCAATAAGCGTATGAAACGTTTCATTGGCACTTGGGAATATGAAAACATCCGAGGTTTTGAAGTTTGGAAAGAAAATGGCAATGAACTGGCCGGATTGGGCTATCGCATTAAGAATGAAAAGGATACGGTGCTCATTGAAAAAATACGCATCACCTTGGAAAACAAAAAATTGGTGCTCTATGCAACAGTAATTGGTCAAAATGAAGGCAAAGAAATTCGTTTTCCTGAATCGGATAAAACGAAGTACAAGTTTGTCAACAATACACATGACTTCCCGAAATCGATTTTTTATCAATTCAAATTTTTGAGGAGGAAAAAAGTGCAAGTTTTGTTGAATCATCCTCATAAAGACACCCATACCAAGCCAATTGTGATGGTTCGCAAGAAGTAGTTTTTCGGATTGTTAATAAATGATATTCGGCAATTGACTCAGTTGCTCGATTTTATGAACTGAACGCACATTTTTGTATTCCCCCTTAGGGTCAAAAAGTATTCCCTGCATGCCCACTTGATTAGCGCCCAGCACGTCCGTCTCTAAATGATCGCCTATCATTGCTGATGTACTTGCTTGAGCACCAGCTTGTTTGAGTGCTTCGTGAAAAATTTTGGGGTCAGGTTTGCTTATACCGATAGCATCCGAGCAAATGATCACATCGAAGTATGATGTCAAATTCGATTTTTGCAATTTCAAATGTTGCACTTCAGTGAATCCATTGGTAATGATGTGTAGCTTTTTTCCACGGCCTTTCAGTGCTTCCAGCGTTTCAATTGTGTTTGGGAAAAGCAGGGTTAAATGCGGACAAAGTGCAATGTAACTTTCTGAATAAGTCTCCGCAATTTTATAATCATCGATTCCATATTTGCTCAATGCCCTTGAAAATCTTCCGACGCGTAACTCTTCTTTTGGCAACACACCTTGTCTATACTCAGCCCACATTTGCTCATTGATGCGTTTATAATCCGATATAAAAGCCCGTTTGTTTTGAATTTCTTTAGCCAAATCCAAGCGATCAAAAATTTGCGAAAGTGCCTCATGAGAATTTTGGTCGAAATCCCACAAGGTTCGGTCTAAATCAAAGAAAACGTGGTCTATAATCATATCAGATAAATGATAAGCGTGCCGATAAATCCATTGATCACCAATCCTGCAATCACGATTGGGAAAAACAAAGTTCGTTTGCCATAGAATTTGGTCGCGATTATGGTTCCAATGGGCACACTCAAGAAAAATGGAAAGAAAAAAGCACAAACGAAATAACCAAAGCGACGTCTGGTGCGCACAACGATCTTATTGGTTCGGGTAAACTTTTTTGGTTCAAAATACTCAAAGCCCATAGCCAAAGCATTTTCTCTGCGATTTTTTCGTTTTTTAGCTGCACGCGCCAACAATTTGTAGGTGAGCTTGTAGAATATGAACGACGTAAGCAGACCTCCTGTCAATACAGAAAGATAGGTTTCTAACAAGCTCAATTCAGCTACTTTACCATATACGGGTGCAAACATGAATTTGATGGATGACAAAGCAACCAAACTGAGATAATGCCAAATCATGACTATTGTTCTTAAATTTTTTCGCCAAATGCCAAGTCGCCTGCATCGCCTAAGCCAGGCACAATGTAGGATTGCGCCGTAAGTTCAGCATCAACAGCAGCCACCCAAATATCGGTATTTGCGGGCATGTTTTTTTTCACGTAGGCTAAAGCTTCTTCCGATGCAATGGCCGAAACGATATGCACCATTCTTGGTTTTCCATAGAGCAATAATGCTTTGTATGCACTGATCATAGATCGACCCGTGGCCAACATCGGGTCGCAAAGAATTAAGTCGCGCTTATCTATGTTTGGTGAGGCCAAATATTCAATAAGAATGTCGTATTCCTCATTGTTTTTATGTTTTCTGTAAGCCGAAATAAATGCCGATTCAGCTTGGTCAAAATAGTTCAAAACACCTTGATGAAGAGGCAGTCCCGCACGCAAAATGGATGCAATAATGGGTTCTTCTTGCAAAATATCCATTTCTTTTTCGCCCAAAGGGGTTTCAATTGTTTCGCGGACGTATTTTAATTTTTGAGAAAGTTCATAGGCCAAAACCTCTCCAACACGTTCCATGTTTCTTCTAAAACGCATCGGTTCGCGCTGAATATCAGCATCACGCATCTCGTAAATGAATTTGTTGAGAATGCTATTCTTATCTCCAATTCTATGTATCATAAAAGGTAATTCAGTACACTAACAATGAAGTGCTAATGTACTCAATTTATCCTATCGAATTCGGAAATGAAAAACTTTGCTTATTATTTTGCTAGCGCAGCAAGTTGAAGTGCCCGCGAATTAAAACATGTTTGTCCTTGAACAGTTCTTTATACTGGATCTGCCAAGTATAAGTTCCATCAGGACTTGGCATTCCCCCATATGTTCCATCCCAACCGTAGCGCGCATTATTCGACTCAAAAACAATCTCGCCCCAACGGTCAAAAATCACAAGGTTGAAGTTGTAAATGTCGTAACCCGCAGTGAAAATTGGAAGGAAATTGGGGTTAAATAAGTCGCCATCGGGTGTAAATGTATTTGGCACATAAAAAATTACCTGGTTTTCTACAACGATAAGTTGTGTGGCTGTATCCGTGCAACCATGAGAATTTGCAACAACGAGCGTAACGTAATAGTTCCTAGCTTGCTCGGGATAGGTGTGGCTAGGGTGTTCCTGCGTGCTAGTTCCACTGCCATCACCAAAATCCCAAAAAGAAGAGGAATGACCTGTGGATGTGTTTGTGAAATTGGCAGTTGATTCTACATTCGATAATTGTTGTGGATTGACCGAAAAACTGGCAATAGGTTGCGGATTTACACAGACCAAATCATCCTGAGTTAAACTGGTGATACAACCATTGGCACTGGTTACTTGCAGGGTCACGTCGTAACAACCAAAGGAGTTATACGTTCCAGTCACATTGCCACAGCTATTCAATACAACACCATTTCCAAGGTTCCACTGACATGTACCTCCTGGATTTGCATTGCCACTGGTGAAAAACACTTCGACAGGTGCACAGCCATCTTGAATGTTAGCCGTGAATGACACCTGGGGCATTGGATTTACTGTCAAATTCAAAATGGCTAAAGAATCACAGCCCAAAGAAGATGTTAAGGTTACCGTGTTCATACCAGAACTGGATAGGCTAAGCCCATTCCAATAATAGGGCGTTTGATTTTGACAAATTGAAACATTTGTTGTGCTTGTTAGTACGTTCAATACCGTCAAATTTAAAATGGCAGTAGAATCGCATCCCACCGAATTCGTAAATAATGCCTGATGTTGCCCACCATTGTTGATTGACAAACCATTCCATAAATAGGGCAAGGTATTCGAACAAACAGTTACATTCGTTAAGCTTTGACTTGGGTTGTTCACCACTATTGTGGAATTTGTGTTTGTGGCACATAAACCTGGCGTTGGGGAAAATGTGTAGGTTGTTGTAGCCGTGTTGTTGATAGCTGGCGACCAAGAACCCGTGTAGCCGTTGAGAGATGTGCTTGGCAGCGCTGGAATATTTGCACCATTACAATAAGGTCCAACTTGATTGAATGTTGGTGTGATGTTCGGATTTATCGTAATGGATTGCGTTGTCGTAGTTGCACAAAGTCCTGGGTTTGGTGTAAAGGTATAAGTTGTTGTTGCATTGTTGTTTATCATTGGCGACCAAGAACCATTGTAGCCATTTATAGAACTTGAGGGAAGCGGATCAATTGTGGCGCCAGCGCAAAATGGTCCAACTTGAGAAAATATAGGAGTGATGTTGGGGTTTATTGTAATACCCAAAGTTGTTGAGGTTGCGCATTGCCCTGGGGTAGGTGCAAATGTGTAGGTCGTTGTTGCCTGATTATTGACTGCAGGCGACCATATCCCCGTAAAGCCGTTATTGGATGTAGTGGTTAGAGCCGCTATGTTTGCATTTGCACAATATGGTCCTACTGCATCAAAAGTCGGTGTAATGTTTGTATTCACAACAATCGTCATGGTTTGATTTGTTGCGCAGATTCCACCATTGGCGACAGAAGTTGGCGTAAATGTATATATGGTTGTCGCAGTATTATTGACGGCCGGCGACCACGTTCCGGTAACCGCATTTTCTGAGGTGGTCGGCAAAGCAGGTATATTAGCACCGCTGCAAAATGGACCGATTTGAGTGAAGCTAGGCACCGTATTGGGTGTAACGGTTATCGTCATGGTTTGCGTCGTCGCACATAATCCAGCAGTTGGCGTGAATGTGTAAGTGGTTGTTGCTGTGTTGTTTATAGCTGGAGTCCATGAGCCCGTTATTGCATTTTGTGAAGTTGTTGGTAAGGCTGGTATGGCATCTCCACTGCAATATGGTCCGACCTGTGTAAATGTTGGTGTTATGTTAGGATTGACAACAATGGTCATAGTTGCGGCTGTAGCACATTGACCGCCATTCGGTGTAAATGTGTACGAAGTAGTCGCCGTATTGTTAATCGCTGGAGACCAATTACCAGCGTATCCATTTAGCGAAGTTGTCGGCAAAGCAGCAATATTAGCGCCGCTGCAAAATGGTCCAACTTGTGAAAACGTTGGAGATATATTTGGAGAAATCGAAATAGTGAGTGTTGTAGTTGTAGCACATTGACCCGCTGTTGGTGTAAAAGTATATGTAGTAGTCGCTGCATTATTGATAGCTGGTGACCAAGTCCCTGTTATGTTATTTTGTGAAGTTGTTGGCAATGGGGGTATAAATGATCCTGAACAAAAAGGCCCAACAGCCGCGAATGTAGGTGTGATGTTTGCGTTAATGGTTATGGTCAAAGTACTTGTTGTGGCACATTGCCCGGCTGTCGGTGTAAATGTGTAGGTAGTTGTTGTAGTATTACTAATAGCCGGTGACCAAGTACCAGTATAACCATTTAATGACGTGCTCGGCAATGGTGGGATACTAGCACCACTACAATAGGGTCCAACGTTTGCAAAAGTTGGCGTGATGTTGGGGTTTATCACGATCGTCATTGTGGCTGCATTTGCACATAAGCCAGCATTGGGAGTAAATGTATAAGTTGTTGTAGCAGTATTGTTTATCGCTGTCGACCAAGTTCCCGAGATTCCATTCTGAGAAGTTGTAGGCAACGCAGTAATGGAAGCTCCAGAGCAATATGGACCAACTTGGGCAAAAGTCGGGTTGGTAGCAGCATTTACCACCACATTTGTTGTTCCCGTATGATTGCAACCGTTGATTGTTGCCGTAACCGTATACGTACCTGACATAGCAGGTGTGGCATATGGAATTGTTGGGTTTTGTATATTCGAAGAAAATCCGTTCGGACCTGTCCAAGAATAAGCTGTTCCACCCGGATTTGAGCTCAATTGAATTGTTGAACCTTCACAATAAGGACCAGTATTAGTTACTACCATGTTTACGACGACTGCGGTATAGGTAATATTCACATAGCCATTGCCGGTATTGTTCGCTGCAAGACAGGTTCCGCCACCTGGCACGAGGCTCGAACCTCCACCGCCGCTCCCTCCGCCGTGTGGTGTAGAAGAAAAACAGTCAGAACCACCTCCACCACCACCGTAATAACCGCCTCCGCCACCACCACCAGGGGCAACATTGAAGCAATTGTCTATACCTCCATTGCCACCAGTTCCAAGTATTCCTGCGGTTCCTGGAGTTCCTTGTGCAATCCATGGTGGACCAGCACCACCTCCTGCAAATTGAGTTCCGCCGCCACCGCCTTGACCAAATGGTGAGGTTCCAGCAACGCCGTTATTGCAATTTGAACCACCTCCAGCAACAATTTGAGATCCACCACCACGGCCTCCACCACCACCACCTACAATTATTCTGTTGCCCATGGCATAAGGCGTTACGCGAACATCAGATGCTCCACCACCACCACCAGAGTGCCAAGCTAAACTTGATGCCGCTCGACCAGTTCCTCCGCCATTCCAGCCACCAGAGTTGTTTCCTAGCCCACCAGCGCCACCTACGTTTATTTGAAGAACCTGTCCTGGGGTTACTGCAATAGTGGCAGTAATTCGAGCACCGTTTCCTCCATTACCTCCTCCACCTTTTGCGCCAGCAGCTACAACCGTAATGCTGTTTACACATGGAGGAACCGTCCAATACTGAGCTGCACCCGTGTAAACAAAGTTAACCGTGGTCTGAGAATTGGCATAATTTATTGAGCCGAAGATTAAAATAAGCGTCAAGTAGCCTATCCTGAAGAATATAAATTTATTCATATGCAAGCGAATAATTTAATTTAAGGTGGCTAAAACTAATCAAATTAAACATTATGTCAAAATATTATTGAAAAGTAACTTAAATTCAAGTAACAAATGCAACTTATAGGGAGCTAAATGTTAAGATGTTTTATCAGAGAAAGAGAAGCTAAAAATAACCCCTCTTTCCTCTGACATGGAAACACGACTAACTTTGTCT
>Ga0169931_10002705_pt1 | contig 28638 bp, 19 predicted proteins | sample Kivu_15m_20L_FD_129675 | JGI IMG/M metagenome (GOLD analysis project Ga0169931, IMG submission 129675) | Freshwater microbial communities from Lake Kivu, Western Province, Rwanda to study Microbial Dark Matter (Phase II) - Kivu_15m_20L... | ecosystem: Environmental > Aquatic > Freshwater > Lake...
CCAACCCCAACCCCATATGTTTATATCAAATGCTGATAACATAATAATATAAGTCCATATGTACCCTCCGCGCAAGACAACACGAGTTAATCCATAAATATTGACTCACTTGGGAATGTATAACAAAAATCTTAACAAAAATAAGCTTAGTAAAGTCAAATCCTTAGAAACGTACCTGAATTTTACAGACAATATAAGATCATCAGACATTTATTAAACTTAAATAAAACAATAAAATGTAAGATAAGCTTAGCAAATACAAATAAGACACAACTAAAACATGCATTTTTAGCAAGAATCACCATATTTTAAGAAAGAAGATCATTTCAGACTGATCTAATAAAATCAGAAAAAAGAAAAAATCAACCAGCATCTAACTAATATTTAAGAGCACGAAGAACCAAAAATAGATTAGAAAAACTTAATCGTAAAGCAAAGATATCCCTATTCGCAGAGTACTTTTCAACTGATACATGAAACCTAACAAAAAAATCATCATAAAAGTCAAAAAAACTTATTAAAACATCCGAAATACAAAAAAGGTTTATTCTCAGCTATAGTTCCACACAGAGGTAAATTAGATTAATTAAATCGAAATGATTAAATTCAACAGCCAGAGTCTTAAATGAAGAAAAACACAAGCAGCGGATCTTTTCTATAAATCCGACCTCAAAAATACAGAAAAAATAAGTAAATTAGTGAAAATTAGTAGCTTTAAAAAGCCCAAGAAACTATAGAGACTTTAAAGAGATAAAACAGGTAGCTAATCAGAATGTTCAGTTCTTAAAATTACTTTTCAAAGTATAAATCTGGATAAATTTTCAATCAAAAACAATATTTTAATAAGATAGATAGAAAAGTAACTGAGTTAGTTATTGAAAAAATATTAAAAAATTAAGTAGCTTCACAGACTGAATCAAAAAATATCTCGATTAGTACTCAAACCGAAAATGAAACAGCATAATCAAAAACATAGAAAAAAGCAAGTTAAACTCTTCAACTGATGCTTTTCCAAAGACTATCACAAGAAATGTCCAATAAGTAGATATAATTCAAGTAAAAGTTGCAAAAACAAAGCAATCTGCATAAAGAATAGATGAAAAAACTCAAAGAATAGCTGTAAGAGTACAAATATTTGCTCTAGCAACAAAATTTAAAGAGACAACAATAAAATTAGCTTGAACGCTCTTCAATCTAAGGTACAAATAAAATATAGACATCTTCATTCAAGGCATACAGCGAATCAACAATAAGCATCAAAAGACCACTACAAAATCTTACTTAAAAATGATAAATCTTTGCATATCTATTCGAATTTAATCACTCTTCTCTCTTTCACTCCGAAAACGGGGCTACAGTCTTGAACTCCTTACTTAATCCAATGACTCCACAAGCCACTCTAGCTCCACTATTGCCTGTTTTACTTGAATCCGGATGGTCAGTTTTGCCTAGATCATCTTCTTGAGCATGCACAACAACACTCCTTCCTATCACACTATATTCACCATACAACGAGATAAGTTTATCAGTCATACACATGTAAGAGCTACCAAAAGGATCAGCCAACAAATTACCAAGATCACCTACGTGTCTATTTTTTGATGTAGGTCCACCATGCAACTGTCCATGTGGATTGTAATGAGGACCTGCTGTAGTACATCCATCAGACAGATCTCCGAACTAGTGGATATGTATTCTGTGTTTGGCGTTAGGGGTTAGTCCTCGCACTGAGCATGCGATTTTGATAGGTTATTATGGAGTTGATTGTGAAAAAGATACGGTGCCCATGACTTGGGAGTTGTTAGGGTAGAGAATGCAAATTGCATGACGTTTTGTGTCTGGAGCTGGAGTGGGCGAGTCCAAGAGCGAAGGAAGTGATGTTGCGGCTAGAAGTGAGATTGCCTTACGCATACAGAATATAAAGATATGAAAATATTTGTGATTATGTTTTTAAGCGTCTTTTAACCTTCAAAAGTATACACAATTTAAATCAAATAAGCTATTTAACGGTAATAGTTTATTTTTTAGTGAGTCATTTTTGAATCAATCACACTGGCGATAACGATGGCTTCCTTCTACCTTTCAAAAACCCCTGAATATCCTCAAAAATGGGCTCCAACATGCCTCCACCTCTATTATTGTTGTTATTTTCGTCATCTTTTTTATTATTTTGTTTCTCTTGTTTGCCATTTTTTTATGCTTGGGATCCTTTTTTGCCCTACGTGGGAGACTTAGGAGGTTGAACTTTCACTATCACCGGGGAAAAGGAAGGAATTTGGGATGAGATTGAAGGGGGTGAGGCTAACCTTTGGGCGCGTTGGATGAGGTTTGTGACCCTGTCTATGCTGAACATTTATATAATAAAATATTTTACGATGCAATAATCTAACAAATGGTCTTAAATAACTATAAATTCTCAAAGGTTTTATCAGAAATAACTTTAAATCCATTAAAAAGACTAAAAAATTTTGAAATTTATGCCCCATCTGCATATTTCTTGCTTTTATAATAAATGAACTAAAAATCAACTCCTCTCAAGTTAACTCAATTCCATTACAAACCTGCACCCTCACCTTCCCGTACATCTAGACACAGAAACCCCATAAAAATAGTAGTAGATAAAATAACAACCTAAGGACATATTTAACAAACGATCATGAGACAACAAACTCATTCATCTGCACCTAAAATAATGTACAGTCCACAAATCAAAGCCAAAGATCTACCTAGTTTGTACTATAAAACTACAAAATCATAGATAAATAGCGATAATAGAGTGATGGCGCACTCGCAGATGTTCAATAAATATACCTATAATGATCATAGAGATCTAAAAGTCAGACCAACTATGAGATCAATACCTATAAGACCTAAAATATAATCAGGAAACGGTAAAAATATATAGATTATATTCTGCTAAAACAAATTCCCCGAATTCGTGTAAAAAACTAACTAAAAAATAGAATAGATCTACAAAAAATAGCAAATATAAAAATAGAAAGCTGTTTAAAATCGTCGCAAGAAAGAAATAGCAGCTGATATGCCTTTGACTAGTCGACCATTACGCCAGAGGACTACTCTAGCCAACTGTTTAAAATAATTCATTACCCTATAAAAACTAAGTCTGTTCATGTAGACCGATCTGAATCTTCGATAAAAATGCATGTTTTTTCAAATATAAAGAGACCCATCTCGAACAGTTCTGATTGATATTTTGACACATAGATTCACTTTTATGAAAGAAGTGAGTCCTCGAATGCGATAACACATCTATAGATGTCTTCTAGGCAGAGGGACAGATTCTTTGACAAAAATAAACGTGAATGAATACATGAGATTTTGTGAGATGTTCATAGGCCGAGATGCTGGACCCACCTAGACCTCTACTTTTTGTTATTTGCTGCTGTTTAACAATAGTATGCCGAGTATGGAGGTGGCTAGCAGTTCTTTGCAGCAATTGAAGGCACCGATACATAAGCAAAGAATATTGTTGCAACATATAAGAGTATTGATAGGAGGTTAACCTGAATAGATAATGAGATAGATGGAGAATAAGCCTTAGATTATGAGATTGATTGTTGATTGCGTGATAGAGAAGTGATCATGTATTTTATATAAAAAATTGTTATTTTTGGAAGTCAGTTTCTTGATTTGTAATGAATTTGATCTTTATAATAATAAGCCTTTGCAATTCATATTGTTGATGAGTCTCAACTACTACTAACTTCTTTCCATCCCCAAAGACCACCCACAAGACAAAATACCACAAGCATTCCGACGCAAAGCCCGTTAAATTCATCCCGATAAAGCAATCACATAAATCTAGCATCATAAATAAGCAACAGTACTCCTAATATAAGCTTATAACACTTTGAATGATCCAGTTAGAAGGCGAATTTATGATTAACGACATGAAAAATAGTAGAAAATGACTGTGATGACTAATAGTCGATATTTTCAGAATAGTAATGTTAGTCAAAAAGATGGGGAATGGTATATGTAGTGCGAACAGTGCATGGGAAGTACCAAACTTACCTAACAATAACTACAAAAACTTGTAAATCCTTAAAGCCAATATTTTATCAAATGCTGGCATTGCGGTCTATGTCTTCAACTCGACTTAAATCAATAATAATGAACATTCATTCATAATTTCCCTGATATTGTATTCTTTTATATGGGTTTACATGAATCATATCATTTCCTTGATTTCTTCATCAAACTTGCAATCATTAACCACCCCCAACAACTCCTCAAACCTGTTCACATTCTACAAATACCTCGGTAAAGCTGGAAACTGTGAAAACCCATCACCTGGATGATGGTTCGACACTCTCCTGTTCTTAACTGCCAACTATCTCATAGCTTGAGTCTTTTCTGGCACTCTTTATGAAGGCAACATGCATATATAGGTGCATACTCTCAGAACTGAAGTCTATGGGATAGTGTTGCAATGGAAAGTACGACTGTCCCATAAAATAAAATCTCCAGCTTTGTTGTTCACCTTCAAACATCCTTGCAGATCATCTCTGCTCTCCTTGTCCTCTTATGAAAATTTATACCAATTAGGTTTAAAATCACCAAGTCCTTTGTCTTTGAAAAACTGCGCATGTTTCAAATGTGAACCAGGGATACACACAAACCCTCCTTCTTGATCACCCTGGTCTGTTAGAGCTTGAATTCCTTGGTAACTCCATACTGGTTTTTTCAAGGGAGATTGATCGGTATGCAAGAACGAGTTTATTGGACGTTTCTGATAGTTTCTTTCACCGTTCATGAAGCATAACCCATCGAATGATGATTTGAGGTTGTTTGTGTTCCATATTTTGGCGAAAAGAGGTTTAGCTCGTTTTCTGAGTTACCACTGAGGACGAGAATGACCGATGTATTGGATCATGCCACCATGAAGAACAGGAGGATAGTTTTTAGACAACACCTGAGTCTAAGGCTTATTCCTATCAAGTGGCCCATCAGCCAATGTCTCCATGATTCCCCAGAACTCCTAAACGTATTTCTGACAGTCTTATCTCGGAATCCACTAAGCTATGACCACGAAACCTTGTGTCTAGAGGTGTTTGCGCCATCCTTGCTAGTCCTAGAAACGGAATCTGTAGGTTTAGTCTTTTTACATTAGTATATATAATATAATGACTCTTTGTGTGATTTGATTTAAGATTATATGCACGTGGAAACAACTAATTAATACCGATATATATCATGGCAGGCTTAAAAACTGAAAAAATACTAAATCGACTGCAATATACTCTTAGATTGACAAGACTCTTAATGTATTAAGATACTTTTTGTATGTATTAACTATTTGATATGTGATATATATCTCTATCACTGGAATCTCTGCGGCGCCATCCTTCCCAACTGCGTAATATTGTAATTATGCACCATATTTCCCTCTACAACAGTCGGCGGGTTGATCTCCTCAATCGGCTCTTGACCAATATTTATCCGATTATTCACAATAAACAACGGGTTAGGTGTCCTCAGAACTTCATCATTTAATGATATTCCGTCCAAATATTGCTTCAATAAAGCTTTTAGCATCTGATTGTCTTTGCTTAGGGTCTATCTCTGTCTGGATATGGCTAACTTGTCGAGCAGGACTTTATTGTGTCGTTTGAAGAAGTTGTTGAGGTATTTGAACTATTAGTACTCCTAGGGAGTCAGGTCTTGGAATTGATTTTTGTATTATTCCGAGATCTCGTTGGGATCGACACTAGTCTCATAGAAGGGCAACACTTTTTCTTTTTAAGTCTATACTCTTCTGCATAGTTCTGCAGTCTTGAGTATCCTTTCTCCCAGATCCAAATAATCCTTCAATTTCTGCACCGCATTTCTCGAGTTATTAGTCAATTCCTTCAACCTCCTCTCCTCTTCTTCCCTGAACCGGTTCATTTTTTCCTTCAACTCCTGATAATTCCGACTGATGTTATCCTTCTCTTTCTTCAAAGCATTATTCCTTGCCCCTGATTATTTCTTATGCTGCAATATCTTCAATTTTAGCAGATCGATCTTAGATCTTTTCCTTGCGATGTTACGGCTCAGTTATTAGATTTTTATTGTCATGTTTTTGTTGTCTTAGAAATTTTTAGAATGTTATTAAGTCTTCTTACCTGTATCTGATGAGTATTTTTGATGCATTTGCTAGAGTTAAGTGTAATGTTTGCTCTGTTTGTTCTATAAATTAAATTTCATATGCTGCAATTCCTCTAGATTTTTGTTTTTAATCTCCTCCCTAAAAGCTTGTTCCTCATTCTTAGTATCCTCAGCTTTTCTTCTATCTTCCTCTCTGACCGTTTCGATCATATCATTAAGTTCCTTGATATGATCATGATGAGTCTGCTCCATCTAATCTCTCTAAGTCTGATACTCCTCCTCCAATATATTGACATCTCTTCTGAACTACTCCATCAACCCATGTATCCTCGAAGCCTGCACCTCGAACAATGTCTATATATGTATCAAATGATTTCTCACTGCAATCTGATATTGGTTGTCTGCCTCGTCTAGATTTTTATCCAACATTTGAATAAACGCCTATTTTGAATCCAACTCTCTCTGGTTGTTTTGAGAATATATGTCTATCTCGTTTCTCAGTTCTTAGGTCTTGGCGATACGCATGATTTTTCGCCAGTATGTAAGTAGTTTTTTCTTGTTGAAATTGACGATTTTATGCTAGGACTATATTTTTGATCGAAGGATGTCTTTCTTCATCTTGGCGAGTTTTTTGAGCTGGTCGAACTATTACTGGGTTTTGGCGATTTGACGGATCTTTATGTTTTGTTTTGGAGGAAGACCGCCTGGACGAGCGCTGCGGCCTTTGAGAGTTTTGCCCAACAATCCCATGAATAATGAAACTTTATGAAGTTCGAAATGACATACAGCAATAAAACATAACACTAAAAACATATTGAAAAACATACTAAGCTATATATCTTAAATTTGATCCAAAATTTCAAAAATATTTTCAAATTACTTTATGAATGTTTATGACTGTTTCTATCTCTATTTGCTTAGAATCATTGAGTTGGTCTAGCTTGAGGTTCGATAAAATACTTCCAGAACGTCCCATTGATAATCTCAGTCGAATAGTCATACTTGACCAATCCTGCTATTTCTTTCTGTGGCAATCCATTAGGCACATACCCCTATAGCCTATAGGCCGAATTTCTCAATGCCAGACTCAACCCAAAGACCGTGAAAATACGATGATATCTCTTGAAATGATTCCTGTTTTCGATCAAAGAATCACTAGTAATATCCTTGAGAACTCGTCTTCTTGCCACGAAGATACCCAGAACGAAAAAAGTGAGAACTAGACCAGTGTCTGCTTGGTTCCAGTTCTCGAGTACTTGGCCGAAATTGGGACGGTTAATGATAGCGGGGTAGGGTGTGTCGTTGGCACCGGTTTTTCCGCCCAGGATGAAGTTGTTGCGGTTTAGTTTGAAACTGTGAATGAAGCCGAAGAATCTGTCGTGAGCTGTAAGGGACATCAAAATTATATATAAGTGTTGAGATGACAATTAACATAAAAATAAATTAAAAAACAAAGATTAAACACATAACACCGTTTGATCATATCATCTATTGCCTCATGAGTTGCACTTGTCTTTACTCCTGAGCCAACTAAGCCTATAATCTCTTGTTTTCTAGTTATACTTCCCTGATTCTTTACAAAAGCTAACTATCTCTCTCATCACATCTTGATTACAAAATACTGCTTTGTTCCACTACCGTACTCATCCTCATACTAATCTCCGCCTATTTATATCTCATACCTTCAAGCTTACCTTTAAATAAAGAAATCTAATGAACAAGATTTTCCTTGCGTTGTTATCGACTCAACCTAGACAGTCTATGTTTCCGCTACAACTATATTAATCTATCCTCGAAAACATCCATCAAAGCCTATTTATTTTGTATTGTATTCATGATTTGCTATCTAAGATTGTCCTAGCGTTGTAGCATCTAGTTTATTACCTAAGTGATACTCTGGTCCACTACTGCCTTGTACTATGATTTGACATTTTTTTATTTTAGCACCCTTACGCTCTACTAAAGAATGATTCTTTTATTTCGTTGATTTATAATGGCTTGATCTCCTTATCGTGTGATGTTAACGATATGTTGTTGTTTTGTTTAGATCTGACTCTGAATTTTTTTGATTATTTGAATTAAAAATTGAATAGAAAGCTAATCTTACTATTCTTAGATTGATTAAAATTCATTATTATTTTTGTTTCTAGAGCTTTATTATGATCTCCAAGCCTGTAATTGCAAAATAAGTTGATTCCTATTAAAGCAAATTTTGTTGTTTTATATTTTAGTTTAGTGCAATTTACTTACAGCTTCTTGATGGTACCTGCTCAATCTTGTATATAGTTAATTTTTTTATGCTATAATGTCTCTCAGCATGTTGACTTGTGAGATGAGTCTACCCAGATGTTGCTAATAATCCTCCATACTTTCCTATGCAGTTTCTTATCTTCTTATCTCCTATTCTACCTCTTCTATAAATATTTTCTGAGACATCACCGATTACTGCAGTTCTACTATTGCTTGTCGTAGATGCAAATTGTCTTATTCCATTGATTAATTCCGAGTTGTGATGCAAAGAATGTCTTTTTGTAGCTCAGATATTCGCGTAAGCATGTTTTGCATTTGGTTATGGTCATCGATGTGAGTTGATTGATGCTTGGATGGGATGATGGTTGGTCTGTTTATGTGTCTGTGGTTTATTTTCATGATCGAGTAACGATAACGTAGTAATACTAATAATAAAATCAAAATTTTAATCTTGAAGAAAAAAGATTTATTCTTTTTTTATGTTTTTTTAGCCATTTTTTAATGACAATTCAATCTTGGATTAAATTTCTTCTACTAATATTTTTTATATTTTCTTTTTTCATCATTCGTTTTACTAAATATTATAGAACAAGAAATATAATCCATGGAAAATCCCTCCTAAATCCGTTCCAGCTAGTCCGACAGCTGCGACCACTAACTACTACTACCCATCGCCTCTCTCTTTCCCGCTAACGACATCATAACCAAACAATATGCACCCGATACCAGTCCCAACTTCAGACTCATGTATCAATCATAGCAATTAGTTTGCCTTAGAAAAGAGAAAAGAAAAAAGGAATGGTTACGTTTACATAACCTAAGTAATAACTTTATTGGAGTGTTTTTACGTAAGAAGATACGCTTGGATACAGCTATGCTTCACTCATGGGTCGAGGACTTGTATATTTAAAATTTAACAACACTTCATGCATGTCACTTACACCATCACCTAACTACCTGGCGGGAATATTTATCCCACTACCACGATTACTAACCTAACCGCTTCGCACTCATAAGCACGTACTCGCACTCATGGGAGACGTAGGTTTTCCAGGCAATCGTAGCTACCCTTAGACCTCTTTTGCAGACAACACTTTTCCACAAGCTTCAGGAGTGAGATTTTCGTCAAATTACTAAGGCGCTAATTTATTCATGGCCGTATAGGTATACATGCAGATAGATAGAGCGGATAGAATTAATATTAATTAGTGCTTCAAAACGACGTTAATTCGCGAGGAAACACCCAGTGGTTCAACTTCGCAGTATAATTTAAAAAATAAGGCAAATATTGCTTCAACATAGTCAATCTCGTATCTATCATTGTATTTAGACAAAATCATCCTCACTCTATCAAAAAGGTATGCGAATCGTCCTATATTCCTTAAACACCCGCAAATGGTAACGAGGATGCACTAATATCATCTACTAACAATCAAATTTTCTTAGAGAGCATTTTAATGAAGAACATTACTATAAATTGCATTTCGAGTATCATAACTCATACCCTCATGATATCGTCACATTTGCGTATTCGTATCCTTACAACTCGATAGATCTTTAAAGGTTTTTCAACCAGCTTACAAGTAAGAAAAATATGGGGGTTTTGAGAGTAACAAGAGTACAAATCGCATAAAGTCTTACAGCCATGCCATTATATGCATACCTGATCGCACCCAAGACCACAACATCAAGAAAATTGTTAAGCTCACCTTCAGATAACCAACAAAGTATCCCTGGTGTAGTTTTCATGGCACGGCAACATCCAGGATAGTCACAGACTAGTTATATCATGTAAGGTGTAGTTGAGTGGTTACTCTAAGCGGATTCTTAAGGATGGAGAAGAGGGTATCATTTTGCGATTGTACCTATGATCAATATCGATGGTGTTACTCATGGGAATTATAGGACTAACCTGTCAGGGAATGATCTTAATCGAAGCTGGAAAATTACACGAAAAGACTATCATCCGTAGATCTATGGACTTAAAAAATTCTTAATGAATTTCAACAAAACTCATCCTTTGAGTCTCATCTTGGACATTCATGGTCACAGCAATGCCCTTAATTCATTTTTCTACGGCAACCCTCCCCGTAAAGACCAACCCTCTCCAAAACATTTTCCTTATTACTGCTCCCGCAAAATAAAACAAGTCTCCTACCAGCAATCAACCTTCTCAGTTTCAGCTCAAAAAAAAACCTGCGCACGAGTCGTCCTCGGCTAGATGTTTCCCAAAGCTTTAGTCTATACCTTCTAGAATTCTTTTTATGGATGGAGAAAAGGCAGAAGTGTAGTGGAGTTCACTATGGAGAGTTATAGACGAGTTGGAAGGGAGATTACGCAATGTTGGTTGTAGTATTCTAAGTTGTGTGAAAAAAATCCGAGTATTAGAGAGAGATGGGCTAAGGAAATCGAGGAGATTTAGAGGATTGGTAAGGAGATGGAGAGCTAAGAAGTTCTGACTTAGTCAGATGATGAAGCACAAAAAGAATTGATATAGTTTTAATAGCTAAAACAAGAAACCAGAGAAGGTAAGATGATTGGTACAGTAAGACCGACCTCCCCCTCGCCGATGAAAACATCTATAGGAAAATATACAAGAGTCAGATACGCTAGAAAACAGTCACCCATGCCAAGCAAAGTTAGTTCGCCTTTGGTCAATTAAAGTTGCTTAGATAGATCGCAATAGTTTTAATCTCAGGGTTTTCTATCGATCATAAAGATTAATACTAGACCAACTATATAACCCCTTGCACCTGATTGGAAACAATTTTAGACAAAAAAGAGTCTAAAAATGAATGAAAGATCTCTAAAAGATTAGATAGTGTAAACTTAACATTAGTATCTAGACAAAGGAAGCTAGGATAATACCAATTAATGGCTTGAAAAGTAGTAGTCTTTAGGGATGAAATAGAACTGGTCAGATAAGTTTATTAAGGTAGGCAGATTGCTCAACTAGAAATAAATAATGAATTAGAGATACAGGAGAAACCGGAAGAATATGCATTAGGCTTTGGTGTTTCCCAAGACTTGTAATGGCTTTTTGAGATTAACCAATCTAAACAGGTTTCCTCACAAGTGATCTTTATGATAATAATATTGATATTTATTGACAAAACAAAATGAAATGTATTTTTGATAAGAAAATTTGATTATTAAAGATGCATGTGTATCAATTGATGGTCTTTTTTTGCAAAGCTTCTCCTTATCCGACTCTCAAACCGTTGATCTCTTTCTCTCCTTCACTTCCGAATACATAACCGCTTCGCTCGTCGTAAATCAGCTCGAAGTCTCTCTCCTTTATCTCATTCAAAATCTGATCTGTACTTCCTTCCTAGAATACCTTGAAAGCTATATCGAGAGTGTTGCTCATCAATCTTGGCAGCAAGTTTTTCTGAACAGTCGTCTCTGTAAACATCGCAGGGTTAGTATTGACCTCTAACAAGTATGGCTGTAGATTCTAATCAACCAAAATATCACAACCTAGCAACTCATAAGTCCCTCTCTTAGCTATAAATTTCCTCTTAGCAGCTGCAACAACAACCAACAAAATCGCTTTAATCTTCCTCTGCAACTCCTCACTCTTTTCTTAACCTATTTCTCCAACCATAACCTCCCAAGATTTGATTGTCTCTTCTTTCCTCGTCTTGTAATCTTTGTGCTTCGATTGGAAACAATTGTTTGTCAAATGGGTCCCTAGTTTCTATTAGTTCTCGAGATCTTACTAGGTGTAGTCATGTAAAGTGAATCTTAGGTAACCAGGATGGAAGGCAGCGATGTATGGGGAGGTTGTGACCAACAAATAGCAACGGATGTCGAATTTTCGGTTGTTGATTAAGAGAGGACTGATGTATTTTTGGATCAGGCCGTCTTGTTTTAGTTAGGAATATTTTGTTTTTTAGTGAGATTCAAGAGTAGGATCCATCTCAGGACGATGACGAAGCATATAGTTCAGAGCGTATTGACCCAAGTAGAATTTCTTAGATTGAATGAATTAACTCTTAAAAGCCTCGATGTCACCGATCAGTCTGATTCCTCGACCTTGGTTTAAATTGCGAGGCTTGTAAATCCAAATACCTTTCGATTGATCGTTAATGAATTATATCTAATCCGACATGACATCCAATCTGAAAGTCTGAGGAACAAACGTGCTTAAAGCAGGCACTACATCCATCTGTCTCTCCTTAAGCTAAGTTTAAAGTTCCTTAAGAGTCTTCAAAAGCTCAAGTTTCTGAGCAATAATCGAGACATTAGGTATATGGTTGACTATCTGCTGTCCTTCCTTGAATGAATGAAAATCTATCTATCCTGGAGATTGCACCCATTTGAAGAAAAAATGTGGAGAAAATTGTTATTTTTCAGACATGATCGAATACCCATTTTTCTAACTGAAGTAATCTTTGACTATTTTGCTGTTATTTCCCTTACCCACAAACACCTGTCTGGTCACCATTTATGTTTATTTGATATTAAGTTAATCAAGAGAGGGATCAGCAAAGACAGAATACTTGTCACTAAGCCAATCCCCTGCCCTTTAGTCCAACCATTTTTGCTAAGGATAATGGTTAATGAATTTTCCTTCCAACCAGCTGTCAATAGATTTGAAATGATGTACTACATCATAATACAACGTGGATTAAAATTTATATGAATCCATGACCTGAATAGTTCCTTTTTGCCATCTAGCTCCGATCGATTTCCCTTCACCCAGATATATCTCAACATGCACCATCTTGAAAGGAAAAGGTTTGAGTTTAGGGTTGCGATAAGTCGCACTATAAAAAATCAAATCACCAGGCTGCATATCTTTCTAAGTGAGCCCTTAATCAGGTAACAAACTAAATTGGTATGATTGATTCCACTTGCCCAAAGTGTACCCGAATTCTTGTCTTAGATCAAACACACATTGTCTGATCAAAGCACAACAATCTATGAATAGGGGTGCGTTGTATAGAGGTTAACCTGGTTGATGATAGCGTTGGGCGTAGGGGACTCCGATGTATTTATGAGCTGTTTGGATGAATTTTTGTCTAAGCTATTTTTTGAATTATGGAGATGTGCGGTCTACTTTGACGTTCTGAAGGTATTTGTTTAGTTTCAACTGGTAAAATTTCTATTTTTGAAATTTCTTAAAAGCATCTTGGATAGATGTCTTGGGCTGATGTATCAAGAGCTCAGAATTTTCTTTGTCTTTTTTCGGCTATAGCTGTTCTTTAGTCTCATTCTGCACTTATGTCTGTTCTTTGTTTTCTTTGTTGACTTAATTTTCAATCTGAGTGACCTCCATACAGTTATTTTTAAATTATAGAACCTACCCTAATCAAATACAAAAATACACATCAAAGGGTCGAATCACATCCCACCCCACTTTAATATTACTATACCTTAATCTAAACATCCTAACCCACCTATAGGCAGATCACTGGCTATTCCTAGCTGAACTCCAACAATCTAACGGTCACTCCAAAACTAACACACACTTTCTTGGGTCTTTCCTAGCACTCCATTCTAAGCAAGTACTGCGCATTAAGTCTCTAGAGGGGACTGATGGTCTATATAGGTGACTAAGCCGTGCCCATAAACTCCCAACAATCATACTCAGGTTACAAATCCTCCTAAAATTCTTAATGGTCAGACTGGCATGGCTACACTTGCAAACTATCAACGAAATCTTCAATCGAAGAGTCATGGAGTGCAGGATAGTAGTATGTAAAATCGTAAGAGTCGTATTAGATGGTGTGAGTTGGTTAGGGTTATGAGGAATTATCCCATGTTTTGGATGAGTGAGAGGGTTTGGCATGACGGTCGTGGGTCTCTGAATGGGGGATGGGGTACTGTGGATGGGTTTGTGTTTGAACATGGGATGATTCAAAATAAAAATAAAATTATGAAGAGAATCGAAAAATAGGATTCATGCTCCCTAAAATAGACTAAAAGAAAACAAGGAAAAGTACCCTACAGAGATGATATGTATCTTAGATCGATATTTTTTTATATTTTATTTAAAAATTAATCATCAAATCACTTTTCTAACTTATTGTAGCGGCTATTAAATTTTTGTTTGAAAGCATACACCTCGTCCATTTTCAAACCATCTCGATCTTAATTGTAACGTAAATACGCAGAGATAACTCAAGAGACTATTGTGTTTAGAATAACAGCGTCAGATAGCTCAATCCTTCGAAAAAGTTGTTTGCTTTGTTATGTGATAGATACATAGTCTCATGTTTTTTAGGGTTTTTGCTTTGATTTTGCAAAGATAGCGCAGACCAGTTTAGTTTATCGTATTTTAGCCTTTGATTTTTATAAAAAGTACATAGATTGATATCTTTGATATTTTACCAAGGCGCCTTGTATAGATGGCACATTCCATAATTAGATATTTAATTATTGGCTCAATAAACACTATCATACCAAGCTAGAGATCCTAAAGATGAGGCCATTTGCCAGCCAGAAGCAATTTACAACCCTTATCTCTCAACTGATTAAAATCTTACTTAAAAGACTATTACTTAGCATCAAGTTTTTAATATTGACCATGTTAAGAGATGTGAGTTTGCTAACTGCTCTAAAAGTCAACTAATTTCCAACTTAATTGCATATTTTTTTACTCAAATTTAGACTCTAAGCTATTACAGGTGGAGTTATGAGTGGTTAGAGGTCAGCATCTTTGAGTCGTTTCCAGTCTGATTGACCCGAAAGTACCCAAATTTAGTTAAGTTTATGTCTAAAAGGCCGTTTTATTTTTAATAGTCTTCTTAGGAATTTATCTTTTTCTCATCATTTTATTATAAACTCATGAAAATAACAAAATCTAAACTATCGTAACTTAAACATCAAAAAGCCCAAAAAAACGCATAAAAAGAAGCTTAGAATATCATGCAACTAATGACCCTACCCGACTTCGATCCCCTCTAGTACTTCCTTCCTTATCAGATTCTTACAAAATTTACAAAAAAGTGGTTGTGAACAATAAGTACTCGAAAAAATACCATACTAAAAAAAAGTAGATTTTTTCGCCAAAAGGTACTAAATGTTTCTATCAACTCAAGAATAACTATTATCATTAAAAATGCCACAGCTAGACGAGGTCACCGGTGCCAGATAATTCAAATTTGATCTCTAAGGGTAGTAAAAAAATTAATAAAACTTTTAGTAATCTTCAGTCTTGTAAATAATCGACTCTTTTTCTTCAGCATTTTGCTAAAAAAACACCTAAGAAACTATAAGATACCTTAAAATGATCCAATAGATGAAACAACATAGCAAATTCAAACCATATTTCGGAAAGTATACCATAAGCAAGTTATTTCTTTAAACCTATAATGCTTTTCTATAAAATTGTAATGATTTTCAACTTTTACTTGATATAAACTAAGTATCTCGAGCCATAAAAGTGTATCTAAGCGAACGATAGACCAAAATTTTACAATAGATAAGAATCTCGATCAAAATGAATGATAGTGGTGCATCTATGGGAAAATAGATGGGCAAACTAGTCCGTTTTATAAGCTAATAAAGCAACAATTGTAAATAAATCTTCAAAAAATACAAATAAAAAACATAACAACTAAACATAAGCATCTGCGATTGGATCAATAGACTCATCAAAGGGTACTACTTGATCATCTAAGAACGAGTTTTTGCAAAATAGTAACTTAAAGACATCCTTAGCACACTCAGTATGGTCATATAGGCTTCTTAATAGCTCTAAACAAAAGGAATAACTATATAGAGGCAATTAAAATAGTTAATAGCGAATGATTTGCCCAACCATATTGCTAGAGTTATATAAATCATCCTAGATTCAGTCAGTCAGATACTTAAAGACAACAACTAACTATACTAATTCGTCAATTTCGCATCCATACGTAAATTTTCATCATAACTCTAAAATCTAAAAATGATAAAAAATGATGATTTTGGTACAAAATGCGCAACAACAAAAGGAATCATACTAGTCAACAGCTTCAATTTGATCCTCTAGTGTCTTTGTGAAGATAAATGGCTGTTTTTATGCTAGGGAGTTCTCGAGATGTTACTCAGTAAAATTGCTCTTAATATCCTAGGGAGGTCTTTGCATTATTGGGATAATTATTTTATTTATCTTTTTTTTGAAAGATTGGCAGCAGGCAAGGTCAAACATAAGCAACTGTGTTCTGGTTAAATTCCGATAGAAATTAAGTAAAATTTAGTAAAAATAAAAGGACTTGCGGATGATTCTTGGAACCAGTTTTAATCGAAATTAACACAAATACTTGCCTCAGAAGTGTTACTTAAGATTCCTGGAGAGCTTTGTGCTTTTTAAAAATATGGATATACGCTTCAAAAAATGGACTTGAGACCATCGACCTTCAGTCTCACTATAATATTTGCGATATAACCTTTTCTAAAAAATATTTAGTTTAGGTTATCTCCGCAACAATTCTAGTATCTTTCTGTTATTTTTTTCTAGTACATAATTTATTCGATATAATTCGTGCTATTCTGGAGTTACCATCAAAAAGGCACCAACGACAAAGTTTTCAGTCTTCACGGCAAACACTAAAAACTATTGCAAAAGATAAAATAAATAAATTTTTTACAGAACTAGCATATCCAACGCGGGCAAATACTACAACTATCAAAATTGATTAAATTCGGCTTTCTTAAACTCGTATTTTAAGTGTATTTTTTGGCAGATGTGATTAAAATATTGACAAAATCAAAAAAAATATAGGCTGAACATTTTGTTAGTAGGCTGGCCAAAGTGCTATCTAAAGATCAAAAACAAGATGTGATTGATGTATCTAGAGGACAATTTGATGAAAGTTTGGGGAAAATGGTGAAAGTATACCAGGATAAGCCGGAAATGATGAGGGCGTATTTGACAGATCGTAACAGGGCTTCGAACGCGTGACTATTCATTAAAAATGATATAGTAGATATAAATATATTTCGAATGAGATTTTTATGTTCATTTTTTACTCTATTATGCCGCAGTCTAAGCTAAATAATCCAAGAATTCATCGACAACCTAACTAATTTCTTCGCTTGTCAAATGTATCGATTTCTGTGTAGGCAACTTACTAAAAGTCCTGCTTTTGAAAGCAGCTATCTTATCTTATATCCCAGGCTCTATCTTCTTGTTGGCAGTTCGAGAAAAGACATGCTTATTGAAATCGTTTTTCGAATCTCTCTCTGTATGTGGAGTGTCAACCTGAGTCATGGCAGTCGCCTTTGCATCATCGATTTTTTATTATTGATCGTTTAGATCCTAGGCTGGGATTATCTATGGAGCATTCTCTGATGGGCTGCAACAATTCTGACCCATTTATTCTTTATAAAATCACTAAATAGAAGAAAAAAAACCTATTAATTATGCCTTTAATTTTTTTATAGGAGTAAAGTTAAATAGAGTCAAAAAGTTATGTTTAGTGTATTAGAGTTTAATTCAGATCGATTATTTATTGTTTAAGTACTTCATGCGATTTAGCAATATAAGTCTATATATCACATTATCACTTGAATCCAAAACATGTCATTCTCAAAAAATCTCCCTCCTATTCTGGCGACTGCTCTGTAGGGTTGAACAGCTCTACGAGTATCTCCCCCTTATTTCTATATCTGACAGTATGCTCACTCACACAACCGTTCTTTTCGTTAAGGGAGCCAGTGTGGTCTGATTCGGCTGTGGAAAATTGTTTAAGAGAACTTGCCTGGCATTCTAAAGTGTTGTTGGATGGTATGTTTTCTTTGAAGTTCATCTACTGTTAACTAAAATAGTATACAATCTTATTTAATCGTTAGCATGTAAAAAGCATATTAGACTATATAGTAGACTATTCGCAACTGAACTTTATAAATTGATAACCAATTAAAGTTAAAATACATATTTTATCTTTAAAAATACCTGATCATTATATTTTATTCCATCTTTTTTTATTGTAAAAAGTATAAACTATTTTGTTTATCTATCCACAATAGTCTTATTGATGATGACCTTAATATATTCATATCAACTTGCTTTTTTATTAAGAATAAGAAATCACCATCATGGTTCTAATAAGCTTTTTGCAAGTCATTACTGATCGTTTCCTTATTTTGACTCTTGTTGATCAGTATGTTATATTGATATTTAGATATGAGCGACGAAAAGGACAAACACTTTGTCAGACAAAGCGGCCGCAGTCTCAAAGGCGGAAAACCACCATTAGACAAAAAACCATCAGTCAAGGAATTCGCCTCAGTCGAAGTCACACCCGAAAACACACCAATCAAACAAAAATTCTAAGAAAGTTAAAAAGCAAGCCAAGCTTCTTCCAGACGCGACTAGAACACGCCCTTCAGTTTCAGCACCAACACCGTGCTCGCTCTACGCAAGATCATGTAAACCTAAAGCACCAATATCCTAGATTACCTCAAAGACAAAGCAATCAGATTCGTGACCAAAAAATAATAAGGTCGTTTGGCTAAACTCAGAGGTGAACGTGAACTCTTCTAGTAGTCAAATAACTAACTTTCTCTTTTGGTTTTAAATAAATTTTTAGGATTGATGGATGATCATATGAAGAAAACGTAACTTCCACAAAAATCTGTGGTGAGAATCAACCAATAAAAATAAATGGATAAGCAATTAACTTCGATTAATGAGCAGATCGAAGCTAAAAATTATGTTTTAGTCAAAAATAATGTGCAGACGCTTCTCAAAAAATACGGAAAAGATTAATACGTGGCTTCTAAGGTTCAATAGTACCACTATATCTTGTCACTAACTGAACAATACTAACGCGATCTTCAAATTATTAAAGAAACCAGCGCTCTATTGCAAAAAATCGCAGCAGTTGATACATCTCAAGAACAACTATCATCAGCTACACAACTTCTCAAAGCAATCAAAAGAGATATCACTACAGCTGTCAACAAATAAAACAAAAAGACTTAAAAGAACGAAGACTACTTATAAATATTTGCCCAGGCTGATAAACTTTCATCTTTTGTTAACGAACTAGTAGAAATGAAGAAACCTGCACCAGTGACGCCTAAGAAGATGAGCCCTTAGTAGATAAAAGCAGATAAGTAAGAAAAAGATTTGTAAAAATCATTAGAAATTATCAAGGCTTTCTTGAACTAGAAGAAATGGAAACCAGCCAAGACGACTATTGCTAATTGTCTTAAAAAATATTAAACCAACTAAAATCCTAATATAATCAGATCTCTTCAAACACTTTTACCCATAAATTCTTTAGTCTAGTAGATCTAAGCACAACAAACTAAGGTCTTAGAAATGGAAAAAGCATAAGGAGCACTTGTTAAGTAGACTTAGAGTCTTAGAGAAGAGCTGAGGGCTTTGGAATAATACGATAACTTGATTAATGATATCGCAAATGGTCATAATCAAGATACGTATAATCTTAGAAAGATAACGGATGAGATCAAAAAAGATAAGAAGAAAAAACTACAAAAAAGATATGTGGGATTACTCAAAATATCAGATTATTTACTTGCTCAAAAATCACCAAAAACACCAGTAAAAGGTTAAAAAGTCGGATAAACAGGCAGTGAGGTCGATTCTAGAGAAAAAATCAGAAATAATTCGTCTCAAGAAGAAGCAGATACCATCTAAAGATTACTAAAAGCATGCAAAAAGACTATTTAGAACTAAACTGAGCTGAATTAGAACAGTTGGATAGGTATCTTCATCGAATCCAAAGGCAACAGACTATGCGACAGTCTTCTCGATGTTCTGAAGCGAGTAAGCCTCAAATACTCCAAAAAAATAAAATCCGACTAGATCTAAATCCAAAAAGTAACATCTAGAGTCAACGATTTATAGCGAAGACTCAGCTAAGGCAGAGACAGCATCTCAGACAAATCATCAAGAATGTAATAACTGAAAAGAAGTCCTTCTGATATGCGAAGTTCAAGGAAAAGTTCAAGATCAAGAGGCAAAGAAGATAAGATAAAGTAAACTATGCAAGATTATATCGAAGAAGAAAGGATCATGCTTAAGAGAATAGAGGAGTTGGAGGCTAGTAAAAAAGGATTGGAGATGGAAAAATTAGAGCATCGTAAAAAGATTAATTAACTTGAAGGATAGCTTTAGATCAGTTAAGGAAGAAGGACTGATACTTAAAAAAGATATTAGGCTGAGCTAGCAACATACAAAGGCACGAGTGTATAGCAAAAAGAAGAAGTTATAGCTTCACCGCAGATATAGATGAGCCCAGGTTCAGATAGCAAACCTAATAGTTTAGGTCTCAAGATGAACTATGATACTTAGTAGCTGTTTGATATAGTACAAGACAGAGGAGATGTCAGAGCTAGAGCAGCTAGAGCCAAACAACTAGCAGCTGAGAAAAAACGCAAATAAGCTTAAGAAAAAGATAAGCCTGTCCAACAAAAACCTGTACAACAAAAACCTGTCTAAGTAGTGCAAACCCCCTAGATGATTATCGCTGAGTTGAGAAAAAGAATCGCAATTTTATAGTAATAAAAAGCCCGTCTGAGTTCAAGTCAAAAAGAAAGTCAATAACAACAGCAATAATACTAAAAATAGTCAAATAAATATGAAGGTATTGTCCAAAAACTCAGAGCTTAAATCTCATAACTGCAAAAGAAAATCAAAGACTAAGAACAAAAACATCAAAGATAAGTATAAGGCAAAGTAAACAGTGCTCTTGAGTCTCAGAAAAAGAAAATAGCTGAGCTCTAAAATTCATTAGCAGTTAGCTAAAAACAGAGAACGGATATTGAGAAAAAAATCTAGCAAGGACTGTTATCAAATCAATCTGCTCAAAACGAATAAAAATAGTAGATAATAGCTGTATACCCTTAAGTATGCCCTTCGTCAGGAGAAAAGACTAATACTTTAGGTCTCAAAATGAACTATGATACTTAATAACTTTTTGATATTGTCCAAGACAAAAACGATGTTCGAGCTAGAGCAGCCAGAGCCAAACAACTAGCAGCTGAGAAAAAACGTAAAGAAGCTTAAGAAAAATCAAAACCTGCTCAACCAAAACCTGCATAAGTAGTACAAACTCCATAGATGATCATCGCTGATCTAAGAAAACGAATCGCAACGCTAGAATAAGAAAAAACTCGTTTAGCTTCAAACAACAAACAAAGTCAATAACAACAGCAATAGTATTAAAAATAATCTAACAAGTATGAAGGCATCGTTCAAAAACTAAAAACCGAGGTTGCTTTATTGCAATAGAAAATAAAAGAATAAGAGTAAAGACATCTTAGAGAGGTATAGGGTGAGGTCAATAGTGCTCTTTAGTCTCAGCAAAAGGCTTTTGATTAGCATTTGTAAAGTGTCGAAGAGTAAAAAAAGAAAATCGCTGAAGAATCTAAAAGTTTAAACAAAAAAATATCTGAGCTATAAAAATCACTAGCTACTAGTGAAAAACAAAGAAAAGATATTGAAAAAAGATTATAGTAAGAAGCTTCAACCAAACAAACTTCTCAAATCGAATAAAAACAATAAGAAGTATCCGTATCTGTGTAAGCATAGGCAAGCCCTTCTTCAGGCGACAAAACCAACACTTTAGGTCTCAAAATGAACTACGATACTTAATAGCTGTTTGATATAGTCCAAGACAAAAATGATGTCAGAGCCAGAGCAGCCAGGGCTAAGCAGTTAGCAGCTGAGAAAAAACGCAAATAAGCTTAACAGAAATAAAAAAGCCCATAGAAAGTTCAAACTCCATAGATGATAATCGCAGACCTGAAGAAAAAGATGTCGATTCTTCAATAAAAAGTAGACTCAAAATCAAAACAACTAAACCAATAATAACAATAAGCAGTCACTGTTCTATAGTAAGTGATCGCTAAGTTAAAAGTCAAAGTAAAAGCACTTTAAGCTCAAATAAGCGATCTGTAGAGTAAACTAGCAGCAAGACCAACATAAGCTCAAATAAAAGATCTTGAGAACAAACTAGCGATGAAACCTACATAGGAAGAGATATGTAACTTGCTTAAAGAAGAATAATACTCACATATTGTCTAAAATATATTTAAAGAGAGATAAGTTTAGTGGAAAAAATCATATGTTTAGACCATCTCAACTAATAAAATTGATGAGGAAGCTATTATTTAGGCTTGGAAATTGAAAAATTTGCCTGATCTTCTTCAAAAATAAGGCACTCAAGAACTTAATTTCTTCCTATAGAATGAGTTGCCTCAGCTTATCGAACAAGAAAAAGCTTCATGGTCAAAAAGTAATCCATCATCTTAAGTTGATTAATAAGCTATCATAAGTAAATGGAAAATCAATTAACTTCCTTCACTTCTAAGAAAATAAAGATAAGCTTGTCTTAAAAATTTCAAATAAAAATAATTACCCAGTCTTCTTTAATAAAACAATAACAACAATGTGAATATATAATAAATAAGAGCCTCAATTTTACAAGAATAATCAACCAAATGGCAATAATACAAAACCCAACTATAATCCTAACATCAACAAGAAATCTTATAAACAAATTCAAAGTTCCATGAAGAAATACAAAATCTTACATCAGAACATGCATAAATCCTAAAAAAATTAAAATAATTAGCTGATATTAGAGAAAATTAATGGAATGCTAAACTAGCTCGAGTATAAGCATAGCTACGTGAAACTGGTTAATCTGGCAAATAAGAAAAAATAGGAAAAAGTAGTTCGATTCCACCTGTTGATGAAGAAGCTATTATAAATGCATGGAAAATTAACTAATTGCCTTCTTTGTTGCGTAAGGAGAGATAGACTTGTATTAGAATTTTCAAAGAAAAAGAGTTGTCTGATTTGCTTGCTTAAAATAGTAGCAATTTTAACGTTGAGGATGTGAGGGCTCAAGTGAGACAAGAATAGGCTTCAAGATGGCAACAATAAATTCAAAGATTGTAAGGTCAATGGCAGCAAAATATGAGCATCTAGCAAGCCAAATGGCAATAGATCCAGAACCAATTATAATCCAAGAGCATCAACGCTATCGATAATGTGATTACCCTGAAGACCATGTAGATTGAGTCATAAATTGAAGCAAAATGGCAATAAAAAAACAATTAATGGTAACTAAAATACACTATGATTCTCCGCTAGCTTTAATCCCTCAAAGGCGACTCCAAACGAAATGACTCCGAATCCACTTCACTTTACAAATAATGGTAAGAAAAGAAATAAGCATAATGGAAAATAAAAATCATCCAGATCTAAAGAGAAATACAACAGAATATTTTATCACAAAAAGAATAAGAATGGAGATCGAGTCAAGAAGGTGTAGTTAATGATATAGTTAATCGTAAGATCATGGAGGTGGAATCAGAATTCCACTAGAGGATCATACCTGATATTATTTATCAGCAGAAAATTTTCTGGGGCGGGGAGATTGATGGACTCAATTTTAGTATTCAAAAAGGTCAGGAAGAGGTCAATAACTTGAAAAGAAGGATCTAACAGTTACACACTCAACTCGAGGCTAAAGAAGCCAGTCTAAGCTAAGCTTTGAATAGAAATCAAGCCTCATAGCAACAACTTATCAAAGTCAAAACTTAGATATAAACACAAAGATCAGCTCAAGAGACTTAAAAGTTTAATTAATAACTCAGAAAAAGAAAAAGTCTTTAGAATGATATTGAAGATCTACAGCGAATAATCTAGAGGCAAAAGTAATAGATAAGAAATCAGACCAACTTGGCAAGATAGAATGATCAACTCAAGCAACAAATATTAAATCTTCAATAAAAATATAGATCGTCGTAGAGCAGTAGGAATGGCTAAGCCAGTCAGAAAACATAACTCTAAATCATCATCCAAAGACTAACAGGCTAAGTGAATCTCCTTAATCTCAAGCTATCAGACACTGAGCAAAAAGCAGCTCTAGATAAAGATCAAGATAAAGTATTTTCGTTATAAAGACAAATGGCAACTTTAATGGCTACTATTCAGACCAAAGACTCAGAAATAGTATTTTTGAACATAACAGTTGACAAAGTATCAGATTAGTTGAAGAATTTCAGAAGCAAGATGGAAGCTGAGAATGGTCGTAAGTAAAATTTGTAAAAAAGTATTGCAGAGATAAGTGCCAGTAAGATTTAATTGTAGTACCAGATAAGATATCTAAAAGACAGGTAGGAAGCCCTTACTAGAAAATTATAAGCAAAATAATTCTAAATGATGAATCTAACTCGCAAGTAGGGTTAATAGAGAGACTCCTTATCCAAAAAAATGAGAAGTCATTTATAAATGGCCAGCTCTCTCCAAATAAGATTCAACTAAGTATAATCATTACTAAGCCTCAAAACAAAATAATTATAATCATCAAATCATGAAGTAAACCGACAAAGATTCGAAGTAGATCGATTAACTGGCGCAAATCGTACACTACACTAATAAAAAGATCAAATAAGAAGACAAATGAGAGATTACTAAGCTAAAGTATAAAAAGTTTATCAATAAAAATAAAGGTATTTTGATTAATACAATAAAATTAAGATCAATAACGTGCATTCAAGTCAGAGAGAAGAAGAACTCAAAAGATAGATCTAATCTGTGACATGGAGACAGAAATAAACAGAAAAAATCAAAGCGAAATATTAATAATAAATCACGAGATTGAGACATAATAATTTAAGACTTATAGCTAGTGCTGAACAATCTCAAAGAGCGGCTAAGAATTTTGAGGAAAGAAGTATTCGTTTGGAACAAGAAGTCACCTAACTCCGTTCTCGAAACTATCAAGTGTAACCTACTTAGATATAAATGCTCAATCGAATCAACAGAGATGTCGCCAACTTGACAGTCTAGAACCGCCAGCTGGAAGCCAAATGCAATATGCTATAAAGTCGACAAGTTTTAAGCAGCTCAGCGTCACTCGTCATGAATTTCTTCCTTTTGGTTCAAAAGCATACAGATATCTATGTCAATTTCTTAGTTCAAGAGGGAGTTCTCAGACAACTTGACGATTACCATCGTTTTGTCGAATAATCTCAAAATCTGTTAAGATCAAATCGAGTCCAGTAGTACTTCTAGAGATGGTAACTAGTTCTGACCCAAATCAGCAGGCAAATTATGTCAAGCCGAGATCACTAAATCCAAGCTCAAACTTAGTAGCTACATGCTCTAAGACTGTAGGTATCATAGGCACGCGCTAGACAGATGAGTGACTAAGCTGATCAACATTAACTGGCTGATGATTACCAGAAAGTTTTAGGAAATATAAAAGAATTAGTGCAAGAATATGTGAAATCAGGAGATTCGGAATATATTCGCATACTTTGCCAGCAACTCAACTTAACCGCATGATATCCACATATAACATATAAAATATCATCCATCACATATATCATATCATATATAGTATTTATATTTATTTTATGATGTAGCACTACTACGACCAGATGAACCAAATTTACTACTAGATAAAATACTGGCCCCAACCCTACCAATATCTAGTATGGTACCAGCAACTTCAACCCGAATACCAATACTACTCCATCCATCCCTAACAATACAACCAGTTATATGATTACGCCCTAGCAAGAAACAGACAAGATATCATCGATGCCAGACATACACCTAGTAGAGCTCAAAAAAGAAGAATAAAAAAGAAAAAATTAGAAGAATAGTTGTAGAGCTAGAAAAAAGCGATAGGAAAATGGGTTAACTTGTAAAGGAAAGATTTGATTAATTAACTGGGAAGGATTTAGGAAAGAGAGAAGAGAAAAAAATAGAAAAAAGTAGCGAAATTGAATCATTTGATTGAGATTCACAAAGAAGTTGCGAAATTGCATAGGAAAAGATAGAGCAATAAAACGTATATGCATAAGCGAGTTATAAAAGTCAATCAGAAGAAAAGGTTGTCGTATATTAAAAAAATGAAATTTGAGTTTGAAAAACAACAAGGAAACAAAACAATAAAAAAAGATGAGTAATAATGGTAAAACTAACCATAATAGACAAAATAGTAAAAATTAGTTGATTAAACCTAAACAAAACAATAAAACCTTTAGTAAAAAACCTAAAAACAACCCTAAAAAGACGACAAAAAATACAATAAAATATAATACACCACAACAGGCAAACTAACCGGTCACATCCACAACAACATAATCCTGCGATAATGGGTCCGCAACTACCCCAATTAATAACTCTAAGACATTACCCTAAAATTCATAAACAAGATAGCTTTTAAACAAGCCATAGGCAAAGTGCAAAAACAATAAAAAGCAAAAAAACTAATCGTTTCTGGTATAAAATAATGCAAAAGAACAATGAAAACCATAATTGATAAAAAAAGATCACACATTTTGATTGTTGCTTTGAATATTTAAAGAAATCCTTTAGTGAGAGGGGTTGATGATTAAGTGCAGCAAGTTATTAAACTTGCAGAGCAGATTGGCATTCCGATCGTGAATGTTTCTACGAGAAGTAAGCTTGGGAGGGCTTTTACGGGGAAATTTGGACCTAGGGTTACGATGGTGTCGGTTATTAATTATTAGGGGTATAGGGAAATGTTTGCGGAGGTGGTGGAGGTGTGGAGAAAAGCATGTGATGACTATGATCAGCTATGATACGTCTCTGCTTGAGTAAATTAGATTATATTAAATATTGAAATGTATACTAAAAAACAAAGATTAATAATATCATTTTTGAATAAAAACTCACACTACAGTATTGAGTTATCTCCTAAGTGCCAGTACATTAGTCTTATAACTCCACAATTCCAATTATCTTTTGCTACCTTTTTTTATAATCAAAGAAATTGTCAAAATAGGCACGATAAACACTAACGCAGGCTGCGGATGCTCAAAAACAGACATCGCTGCATACGTCACTCCTAGACTGAAAGCATAAGCCCATAGCATACAATTATACAACGGAAACTTAAAAGCAGATACATCTTTAGGTCGATTTTCCCCCAAAATACAGCAATCTATATCAAATTTAAAACAAAGTGCCATTAAAAGTCCAGGTAAGACAATATCTCCAAGCCCCAATAAACTAAACCTAATCTCCTACGATATAACATCAACATATGGAAATTTAAGTTTCAAAGGCAAATCGATAGATTTGGCAACAGTGACCATAACATCACTAGCATAGACCCAGTACATATCATATATAAACAACAACCATAGAACAGGCAAAGCTATCTGGAATGATTTTAAATTAGCCTACTTGATTGCTATTATACTGAATCCGATCGCTATGATGTTATCGAGAAGCCAGTGCTTGGTGATGACCTAGAGGAGAGTTAGACATATCCAGAATAGAGGATTTAGGAAATATTTTATTATTAGTTATAGTCTTTGTTGGGTTTGGGGTTAAATATCCCATTTGATTGCAGACTCATCTACAAGATTAATTAGATATGGCTGGGTTGTCTTGGCACCGTAATAGCTGCCCATAATAATGAAAAAAGTATTGAGAAGACCACTCATAGTGATCTGATTTAATCTTGTTATGAGGAAATACAGTCCTAGAAGGACGATGCTGGCAGTCAGAGGGTATTTAATTATTTACCATAGTTTTTATGCCTTGTTTTGTTGTTTTTGGGGCTGGGAGTTGGCGGTGTTAATAGCCACGTATGATGATTGCTGGAGCTGGCTTGAAAGAATACAACCTATGTGGACTATTAAGGTAGCGTTTGAGACTAACTGGATCGGTATTGGTAGTGGGATAAGAAGGCAAGTGAAATTAATGGCGAGAAGTGTGGTCAAGTAGGGTATTATGTTGCGTACATATATTCTTAGTCTTTTCATATAAACGATTATATACATACACTCAGAATCTAAGATTATTAAAGATCAATCACATAAATATTATTAAAAAAAATTTCCTTAACAAGTTGCACAGTTGTATATCGTAACTGGTGGATCACAAGGTATCGCGCTTGATAGATGTATCAACTGAAGCACTATAATCACTATAATCATGTTCAACCTCACCAGACTAGGAAAAGGAAGTAATTTCATCGATATTATTATATACTTGCTTGAAAAATATTTAGGTTTTAAGTTTGATAACCTGTTTTCCAGTATTATGCGTTTTCCAAACAAAAAGCGTTATTATAAAATATAATCGAAAAGAATATATTAAATAACAATAGTTTATAAGGAATTTTTGATTTATTTAATTAAACAAAACTAAGTAAAATATAAATCAATTTAATTGTTTGAATTTATTTATTTTTTGATTTTTATTAAAAATAATTGAGATGATATGTAAGTATTAAAATGAATCATATAAGCAAATAGCAAACTTTCAAAATGTGTTTGAGTAAATATATTTGTAAAAATATTAAAATAAAA
>Ga0169931_10002706_pt1 | contig 28635 bp, 19 predicted proteins | sample Kivu_15m_20L_FD_129675 | JGI IMG/M metagenome (GOLD analysis project Ga0169931, IMG submission 129675) | Freshwater microbial communities from Lake Kivu, Western Province, Rwanda to study Microbial Dark Matter (Phase II) - Kivu_15m_20L... | ecosystem: Environmental > Aquatic > Freshwater > Lake...
GCGGTGAACAGGAAGGCGGGCATCGGCGTGCCCGCAGGATGCTTCGAGATGCGGATGCCCTTGATCGGGCGTCCCTGGATGCTGCTGCCGGCTTGCACGATCGTGCAGAGATCCGGGCGCAGCGCGACGAGTTCGTCGAGCCGCGCGTTGATCGCTGCGAGGTTCTTGAAATCGGAGAACCACGCGAGGGCCTCCTGAGGCTGCGCCAGACGCTCGCGCTCCGAGTCGATGAGGCCCTGGATGTCGTCGATGAAGATCTCGAAGGGCACGCCGGCGGCTCGCAGCGTGGGGAGCGCGTCGCGCTTCACGCGCCAGTCACTCGGCGCGCCGATGCCCGGCGCGTGCGACCATGGATCGTCGCTGAGCTGGTTGATGAGCATGAGGTCGCGTGCGTTGCGCAGCGTGACGCGGATCACCACCTCGTCGTCGAAGCGGACCGGCGCCTCCTCCTGCTCGATCAGGGCGATCTCGGGCGGCAGGTCGGTCGGCGGGGCCGCGATCGCCATCCCGGAGAGCGCCCAAGCGACAGCGATCGTGGAGAGGGTCTTCACCCTCGCAAGGTAGACCCAAACGGGTCATGTGCCATCTCGGAGGCACCGTTTTGAGGCGATTCGCGCGGGTGCGCGTCCGTATTGACCGCGAGGGAATCTCGGACCAATCTTCCTCCATGCGACGCATCGCCTCCTTGCACCTCGCCGCGGCCCTGCTTCTCGTGTCAGCGTGCACCGGCGGTGACCGCCTGGGGGAGCCCTCGGGGAGTCCCATGCAGTTCTCGACCGCCCTGCCGGACACGCCCGTGGCGCCGCGCGATCTCTGCATGTTCGACGGCGTGAACGGACGCGTGCTGACGTGGTCGGACCTCATGCGACTGGTTCGCCGAACCGACGTCGTGGTGATGGGTGGCGAGGGCGGACCCGATGAGGGTGTGGTACGCGCGGCGGTTGTCGACGACGTGCGCGCGGCCTTCTCTCCGACCGCCGTGATCGACGGTTGCACCGACGCGGAAGCCTGCGCGCAGGCGGCGGCCGACGCCCTGCATGACAGCAAGCGCGTGGTGGTGCTGAGCCCCGCGTCGTGCGATCTGGCCGAGGTCTCGCGCCGCATCCGGGCGCTGCACTGGTTCTCCAGCGTGACCACGGTGGCGATGGTGCCATCGGGCGCGCGGGCGCTTGCTGCGGCGGAACGCGACCGCGCCGACGTGGTGATCCACACCGCGCCGGAGCGACCGGTTCGGGCGTCACAAGCCTCGCGCTGAGAAAGAGGTCGGCCGGCTCAGCGAACGAGCTTCTGCAGCTCGTCGTTGTTCTTGGCGATCTTGTACATCTTCTCGATCTTCATCATCGCCATCAGGGCATGCAGGTCCTTGTTCATGCCGAACAGGACGCTGGAGGCGCCCTGCGCGTTGGCCAGGTTGCGGCAGGCGATGCACATGCCCAGTCCCATGCTGCTCATGAAGGTCACGTTGGTCAGGTCAAGCACCATGTGCTTGATCGCCTTGCCATGCTTCTTGAAATAGGGATTGAACTCGTCGGTGATGATCGGGCTCTCGCGCTGGCCCACGTTCGGGCCCACGAGTCGCAGGATGAGGACGGCGCCGTTCCAGTCGATCTCGACCAGCGGGGTCTTCTTCTTGTCGGGAAGTTCGGCGGGCACCTGGCTCATGCGTGGCTCCTTGCGGAAGCGCGACTTTATACCACGCCCATGGCGAGGCGGGTTCAGGGGCGTTCCACAGCCTCAGGCGGCACCAACGCCAGCAGCGTGCCGCGGCCTTCGGTCGCGTCGATGTCCAGAAGCGCGACCGCGCCCTTGCGGAACGCCACCATCGCATGGCCGCCGAGCAGACGACCCACCAGTTCGCCCAGCACCGGCTCATGCCCCACCAGCGCGACCGAGGTCTGCTGATCGCGCGAACGCAGCATCGTCAGGATCGAGTCGACCGCGGCGTCGCCACCCTCGGTCTCCAATGCCGTCTCGCGCACCGCGTGTGGCCAGCCGGTCTCGTTCGCGAGGATCGCCGCGGTGTCCCACGCGCGCGCCCAGCCGCTGCTCAGCACGACGGTGGGTGGCTCGATCCAGGACGGAAGCCTCGCGGCGAGTCGCGCGAAGTCGCGTCGACCGCCCTTCGTGAGCGGACGCTCCCGGTCATCCGGCCATTGCGCAGCGTCGCGTTCCTTCGCCCGGGCATGTCGGATCACGATCAGACGCATGCGGGAATCGTAACCACGCGGGTACCTTGCACCGCATGGAACGGATCGCGATCCGCAACGCGCGCGTGCTCACGCTGCAGGGTGTCGGCGTGCGCCGAGGCGCGGCGATGCGCGAACTTGGCGTGATCGAGCGAGGCTTCGTGGCATGCGAGGAAGGGCGTGTGGCGCGCGTGGGCGCGGGCGAACCCGAGGGCTCGTGGGATCGCGTGATCGACGCGGACGGGTGCGTGTGCATGCCCGCGCTCGTGGATGCGCATGCGCACCTCTGCTGGGGCGGCGATCGCTGGGCGGAGTGGGAGCGGATCCGCGCGGGCGTGCCGTACCCGCAGATCCTCGCCGATGGCGGCGGCATCCTGAGCACCGTGCGCGCCACGCGCGCGGCTTCGCGCGAGCAACTTGCCGAGGGCGTGACACGGCGATTGCGCGCGATGGCCGCGCTGGGCGTTGGCGCGACCGACGCGAAGTCGGGTTATGGACTGGAGCCCGAGAGCGAGGCACGCATGCTGCGCGCGATCGGCGACGCGGCGGCGGCCTCGCCCATGCTGGTGCGCCGCACCTTCCTGGGCGGCCACGCGATTCCTCCCGAGGACGCGGGCTGGCCCGAGCGACTCGCGCGCGAGGTGATCCCGACCTTCGCCCGCGAGTTCCCCGACGTGGCCGTGGACGCCTTCTGCGAACGGAGCGCGCTGGGTGTCGACGCCTGCCGCGCGATCCTTCGTGCCGCGCGCGCGGCGGGACTCGCCGCACGGCTTCACACCGACCAGTTCACCGCCATGGGCGGCGCCGAGATGGCGATCGCGGAAGGCGCGCGGACGGTCGACCATCTGGAGGCGGCCACGCCCGAGACGGTGCGGGCCGTCGGCGGATCCGACGCGATCGCCGTGATCCTGCCATGCTCGGGTTACGCGCTCGACGGCCGCTATGCGCCCGCACGCGCACTGGTCGACGCGGGTGCCGCCGTGGCGATCGGAAGCAACGCGAACCCAGGCAGCGCCCCCACCGTGGACCTGCGCTTCGCGATGCATCTGGCCGTGCGTCATGCGGGACTCGGCTGCGCGGAGGCGATCGTGGCGGCCACCGTGAATGCCGCGCACGCCATCGGCGCCGAAGATGAGGTCGGCACGCTCGCTCCGGGCATGCGCGCGAATCTCGTCGTGCTGGACGATCGCGACGAGCGCAGTCTGGTGCACGCCTTCGGTGGACCGCCGCCTCGGCTCGTGATGCTCGGTGGGCGCGTGCTGCAGGGCTGAGCCACTCACCGCTACCATCGCGCCGTGATTCTGCGGACCTCCAAGGAGATCGAGGACGCACGCGCGGCCGCAGGCTGCGTGGTGGAGACGCACCGACGGCTGGCCGAGTGGCTGCGCCCGGGCATCACGCTGGCCGAGGTGGACGCCTTCTGCGCGCAGCTCTTCGAGAAGCTCAGCTGCAAGAGCGCCTTCGCGGGCTACAAGGTGCGCGGCCATCCTCCCTTCCGAAGCCAGACCTGCCTGAGCCTGAACGACATGGTCGTCCATGGCGAGCACGACGCGACCAAGCTGGCCGAGGGCGATCTGCTGGCCGTGGACATCGGCGTGAAGCATCGCGGCATGATCGGCGACGCGGCCTGGACGTACTCCATCGCCAGCGCCACCGAGGTGGGACTGCGCCTGCAGCGATGCGGGCGCGAGAGCCTGCGCCGCGGCATCGCGGCGATCCGCGCCGGGCGCCCGATGATCGAGTGGGCGCGCGCGGTGCAGAACTACGTGGAGCGCGAGTGCCGCTTCCATCTCGTGCGCGGCCTGGGCGGGCACGGGATCGGCCACACGCTGCACGAGAGCCCCTACATCGCCAACACCGCACCGAGCTATCCCGGCGAGTGGACCGAGGCGTGGCGCCCCTTCGAGCGAGGCATGCTGCTTGCGGTCGAGCCCATGATCAGCGCGGGCACCACCGAGGTGCGGTCCAAGGGCAACGCGTGGCCCGTATGGACCGCCGACGGCAGCCTGAGCGTGCATTACGAGGCGGACGTCATGGTGACCGAGGACGGCTGCGAGAACTTCACGGCGGCGCTCGACGAGCTGCCGGACATCGTGGGAGGCAAGGCATGAGCGGCAAGCCGCTGGCGGTGCTGGTGGAGGCGATCCATGCGTCGGCGGACGGCCCGCTGCGCGAGGCGGGCTTTCACGTGGAGCGGCTCGCGGCGAGTCCGGATGCGGCGACGCTGGCATCGCTGGTGGCGCGCGCGAGCGTGTTCGGTCTGCGCTCGAAGACCAAGTTGCCGGGGCCGCTGCTGGAACAGGCGAAGGCACTCGCGGCCGTCGGCTGCTTCTGCATCGGCACGGATCAGGTGGATCTTGGCGCAGCGGCGCAGCGCGGCGTGCCGGTGTTCAACTCGCCCTTCTCGAACACGCGCAGCGTGGCGGAGATGACGCTGTCCGAGATCATCGCGCTGGCGCGACGCCTCTTCGAGAAGAGCGCGCAGTTGCACGCCGGACACTGGGACAAGAGCGCGAAGGACAGCCGCGAAGTGCGCGGTCGCACGCTCGGCATCGTGGGCTACGGCCACATCGGCAGCCAGCTCAGTGTGCTGGCCGAGGATCTGGGTATGCGCGTGGTGTTCTTCGACATCGCGCGACGGCTGGCGCTGGGCAACGCGCAGTCGCTGCCTTCGCTGCAGGCGGTGCTCGAGAAGTCCGACGTGGTGAGCCTGCACGTGCCGGACACCGATCGCACGCGAAACATGATCGGCGCGAAGGAGATCGCGCAGATGCGCAAGGGCGCGACGCTGATCAACAACAGCCGTGGCAAGGTGGTCGATCTTCAGGCGCTCGCCGCGGCGCTGCGCTCCGGCCATCTTTCCGGGGCCGCCGCCGACGTGTTCCCCGAGGAGCCGGCCGAGAACGGCGAGGGCTTCCGCACGCCTCTGGCCGGCCTGCCGAACGTGATCCTGACGCCGCACATCGGCGGCAGCACCGAGGAGGCGCAGGAGGCGATCGCGATCGACGTGGCGGAGAAGCTCGCGCGATACTGGCGGCACGGCACCACGGCGACGGCGGTGAACTTCCCGCAGGTCGACCTGCCGCAGGTGAAGGACGGGCTGCTGCGCATCCTGCACGTGCACCGCAACGTGCCGGGCGTGCTCGGCAAGATGCACACGCTGCTGGCGAAGTCGAGCATCAACATCCACGCGGAGTTCCTGCAGAGCGACCGGGACACGAGCTTCGTGATCCTGGATGTCGACCGCTTCGAGGATCCGCGGCTGCTGGACGGACTGCGCGACATGGAGGAGACCGTGCGGATGCGCGTGGCCTCCTGAGTCCGCGAACGAGGGTCAGAGGTTGTTATCGACCACTTGCCACTCCTCCACGCGCGTCGTGACGGCACAGCCCGCACGCGGCCGCCTCGGCTCCGCTTCGCATCCGCCTCGGCTTAGCGCTCATCGCTCCGCTCGGCGAGTCGGGTCCGGAGAAACATGCGATCGGCTCGCTGCGCTCTTCGCGAAACCGCTTTGCGGGCTGCGCCGTCACGACGCGCGGATCGAGGTGGTCAATAACAACCTCCGACCCTGGCTATCGGTACCTTGATGGCATGCTCACCGCACTCCTGACCGCCGTCCTCGCCTTCGCCGCCGATTCCGCGACTGCGCCCGTCGTGGAGACGCTTCACGGCGAGACTTTCTCCGACGAGTGGCGCTGGCTCGAGGCGCTCGAGAAGGACTCCCCCGCCGTCGCCGACTGGACCACCGCGCAGATCGATCGCACGCGCTCCACGCTCGATGCGCTGCCGTGCCGCTCGCGCATCGCCTCCACGCTCGAGCCACTGCTGAAGCTGCCGAGCGTGGGCCTGCCGAGCATGCACGGCGACTGGTGCTTCTTCGGCGAGCGCACCGGCGACCAGAACCAGGGCGTGCTGAAGGTGCAGAGGGGCACCGATCCCGCCTCGCGCGCCACCGCGCGCACGCTGATCGATCCCAACGCGATGGACGCGAAGGGCCTGATCTCGCTCGACTGGAACGTGCCGAGTGACGACGGCACCATGCTCGCCTTCGGTACCAGCCGATCCGGCAGCGAGATGAGCGAACTTCGCGTGATGGACGTCGCCTCCGGCAAGACGCTGCCCGACACCATCACCGGCAAGGTGAGCTTCCAGGGCTGGACGCCCTCGAAGGACGGCTTCCTGTACAGCGCGCTGCGTGATCCGAAGGACCCGTACAGCCGTGAGGTGCGCTTTCACGTGCTCGGCACCGACCCCTCCACCGATCGCCTGCTCGCGAAGCAGACGAATCCAAGCGAGATCCCCTTCGCCGGCCTGAGCCGCGACGGTCGCTGGATGATGCTCGGCTTCAGCCGAGGCTGGCAGGCGAACGACCTCGCGGTCGCCGATTTCGAGGCCTGGCGCAAGGGTTCCGGTGATCCGAAGCTGATCGAGATCGCCAAGGGCCTGCCCGCGCGCTTCACGCCGATCGGCTTCGAAGGCTCGCGCATGCTGATGATGACCACGCTCGACGCGCCGCGCTCGCGGCTGGTCGCGGTGGATCTGTCGCAACCCGCGCGCGCAAACTGGAAGGACGTCATTCCCGAGCCCAAGGATGAGGTGCTCGAAAGCGTCGGCCTGACGAAGGGCGGCATGATCGCGTCGTTCACGAAGCACGTCTGCACGCGCATGGAGCGGTTCGACCGATCGGGCCGGAGCCTGGGCGAGATCCCGCTGCCGGGCCTTGGCGCCGCCCGCGTGTCGATCGACGAGGATCGCTCCGACGCGTTCATCAGCTACACCAGCTACAACGAGCCGCGCAGCTCGTACCACGTGGCCGACCTGGCCGCGCCGAAGCTCGTCTCGTGGTGGAAGCCCTCGGTGCCGCTGGACCTTTCGAAGTGGACCGTGGAGCGCGTGCGCATCGCCAGCAAGGACGGCACGATGGTGCCGCTGTTCATGGTGCGCCGAAGCGACCTCACGCCGAACGGCGACCGCCCCTGCCTGCTCTACGGCTACGGCGGCTTCAACGTGAGCATGGATCCGGGATTCAACCCGGGCATCGCGCCATGGATCGAGGCAGGCGGCGTGTACGCGGTGGCGTGCCTGCGCGGCGGCGGCGAGTACGGCGAGGCGTGGCACGAGGCCGGCATGCTCGGCCGCAAGCAGAACGTGTTCGACGACTACTACGCCTGCGCGGAGTGGCTGATCGGCAACAAGTGGACCAGCGCGAAGCGCCTGGCGATCCAGGGCGGCAGCAACGGTGGCCTGCTCACCGGCGTGGCGATCACGCAGCGACCCGACCTCTTCTGTGCCGCGATCAGCGCGGTGCCGCTGCTCGACATGCTGCGCTACCAGAACTTCCTGCTGGCGAAGTACTGGGTGCCTGAATACGGCAGCAGCGACAGCGCCGAGCAGTTCAAGTGGCTGCGCGCGTACAGCCCGTACCACAACCTGAAGCCGGGCACGGCCTATCCAGCCGTGCTCTTCACGGCCGGCGAGAACGACAGCCGCGTGCACCCGCTGCACGCGCGCAAGATGGCCGCGCGCATGCAGGCGATGCAGGGAAGTGCGCAGGATGGCAATCCGGTGCTGCTCTGGGTCGACCGCGACGCGGGTCACGGACAGGGCAAGCCGCTCGCTGCACGCATCCGCGATCAGGTCGACCAGTGGTCCTTCCTGATGTGGCGCACGGGCCTGTGCGATTCGTACGCGCAGGGCAAGTGAGCGCGCGAACCCGCGCGCCGCGTGATCAGCCGATCACCTGCAGCCGCGCGAACTCCTGGATGAGCGTCTTGCGGCCCACCGCCGCGAACGCCACGCGCAGCGCCGTGCTGCCGCCACGCGGGCTCACGGCCTCGATCGTGCCCACGCCGAAGAGTGGATGCCGCACGCGCATGCCCACGCGCAGGCCGCCGGGGCGCGGCGCAGGTGCGTCGATCCCGTCGCTTCCATCGTCGCCGTAGTCCTCGGTCGTGTCCTCGCGCACGACTTCGTTTGGCAGCTCGCGGACGAACATGCTCTCGATCGTCGCCATCGGCTGACCGCGCATCGTGCGGCTTGCGGCGCTCGTGAGCAGCAGCCGGTCCTCGGCACGCGTCATGCCGACGAAGCACAGCCGGCGCTCCTCCTCGAGATCACCCGGCGTGTCCATGCTGCGCGCGTGCGGCAGACTCCCCTGCTCAAGGCCGACCATGCACACCAGCGGGAACTCGAGCCCCTTCGCCGCGTGCAGCGTCATCAGCGTGACCGCGCCGTTCTCGGGATCGAACGCGTCGCTGTCGGCGACCAGCGCGATGCGTTCGAGATACGCCCGCAGCGCGTCGAGTCCGGTCCGGAGCGGCGGCACGCCCTCCTCCTCGCCCACGGCCTCCTGCGCCAGTCGCTCCGACACGAACTCGGACGACGCGCTCACCACCTGCGCCAGGTTCTCCACGCGGCTCTCGCCCTCGTCGGCGTTCTCGCGGTCCTCCTGCAGATAGTGCGCCTCAAGGCCGCTCTCGCGCGCGATGCGTCCGACGAGTTCGCCCAGCGCCTCCGCCGGCGAACCTTCCGCCTCGCGGCGCCACGCCAGCACCAGCTCCGCCAGCTTCCGTGCCGCGTTCGCCGCGCGCGCCGTCACTCCCGCCTCCTCCGGCACGCGAAGCGCCTCGATGAGCGGCATGCCCCGCTTGGCCGCGTGCAGTTCGATGCGCGAGAGGCTCGTGTCTCCCAGGCCGCGGGCCGGCACGTTCGCCACGCGTCCGAGGGCGAGCTCGTCCTGCGGATTCGCGGCCAGACGCAGGTACGCGACCAGGTCGCGCACCTCGCGCCGGTCGTAGAACGCGGTGCCGCGCACGACCTGATGCGGAATGTCCGCGCGACGCAGCGCCTCCTCGAGCACGCGGCTCATGCTGTTCATGCGATAGAGCACGGCCATGCCCTTCCATGGCACGCCGCGCTCGCGCCCCGCCTCGAGCTCGCGCACCACGCGCAACGCTTCGCTGCGCTCGTCCACGCAGCGCACGTAGATCGGCGCGTCGCCCTCGCCGCGCATGCTGCGAAGCTCCTTGTGGCGCCGCTGGCGATTGCGCTGGATCAGCGTGCTCGCCGCGTCGACGATCGGTCGAACGCTTCGGAAGTTCTCGCCCAGGGGGATCACCGTCGCGTCGGGGAAGCTCTGCTCGAACTGCAGGATGTTGCGCAAGTCGGCGCCGCGCCAGCCGTAGATGCTCTGATCGGGATCGCCCACCACGCAGAGCCGCCGGTGCTCGCGCGCCAGCTCGTGGACCACGCAGAACTGCGCGTGGTTCGTGTCCTGGTACTCGTCGACCAGCATGTTTCGGAAGCGCCCACGCAGCAGCTCGCGCACCTCCTCGTGCGCGCGCAGCAGACGCGCGGTGCGACACAGCAGGTCGTCGAAATCGAGCGCCTTGCTGCGAGCGAGAACCTTCTCGTACGCGGCGAAGATGCGCGCGATGGTGCGCGCGCGCCAGTCGCGGCTCTGCGCCGCCGCCGCTTCGGGCGAGAGCAGCTGGTCCTTGAAGCCGCCGATCTCGGACAGCACCGAATTCGGCGTGAAGCGGTCGCTTCCCTCGCCCGCCTCGCTGATCGCCTGCTTGCAGGCCTTCGCCTGATCGTCGGCGTCGAGCACCGTGAAGTCCGATGGCACGCCCGCCTGCTCTGCATAACGGCGCAGCACGCGCGCACCGAAGCTGTGGAAGGTGCCCGCGACGATGCGCGACGCGTCACCATGACCCGACATGAGTTCCTGCACGCGCCGCCGCATCTCGCCCGCGGCCTTGTTGGTGAACGTCAGCGCAAGCACGCTGGAGGGCGAATCGCCGCACGCGACGAGGTGCGCGATGCGATGCGTGATCACGCGCGTCTTGCCGGAACCTGGTCCCGCGAGCACGAGCAGCGGCGTTCCGCGATGCTCGACCGCCTGCCGCTGGGGCTCGGTGAGACGCTCCAGCAGGCTGTGCGCGTGGGTTGACATCGAGACCCCGAGTCTAGAAGGGGAAAAACCGCCTGTTCTCGGCGTTCACGCCTCGTGCGCTCCACAAGATCTTGGGGAAATGGAAACCGGAGACAGCCTCTCCACACCAATTGTTGTGGTGGGCGAGAGAATCTGCCGATGCACAACCACATGGCTTGCATGAGTTTGTGCGCGGTCTTTGTGAAATCGCAACATTTCGTGTTGCGCCATCTTGCGAGCCCAATCTGTAGGGGTACGATCCGCCGCGTCCATGGCTCCCGCAGGCGTGCAGCGGCCCTGGATTCGGTGTTGAGAGCAGTCCGTTTGTTCGGAACCTGTTTGGATGCTTTCGTGGAGGCATTCCCTCGGCCTTGTGACCGAGGGGCGTGAGCGTCCCGACAGGACTGGAAGAGAGAGAGACCGCCATGGTGCTGTGCGACTCTGAAATCCAGGAACGTGTTGGCATCGAGCCGTTCGAGGGCATGGCCAAGCGACCGGGCAGGATCTCCTTCGGCGTCAGCAGCTACGGCTACGACGTGCGCGTGGGCACCCGCTTCAAGGTGTTCACGAACGCCACCAGCGGCGGCACCGCCGTCGTCGACCCGAAGAACTTCACGAACGACCTCTTCATCGACATCGAGCTCGCCGGCACCGGCCGCGACCACATCATCATCCCGCCGAACTCGTTCGCGCTCGCCGAGACCGTCGAGACGATCGAGGTGCCGCGCGATTGCCTGGCGATCTGCGTGGGCAAGAGCACCTACGCGCGCTGCGGCATCATCGTGAACGTGACCCCGCTCGAGCCCGAGTGGCGCGGCAAGGTCACGATCGAGATCAGCAACACCACCCCGCTTCCGGCCCGCATCTACGCCAACGAGGGCATCGCCCAGATGGTGTTCCTGAAGGCCAGCCGCACCTGCACAAGCAGCTACGCGGACAAGTCGGGCAAGTACCAGGACCAGACAGGACTCACCCTGCCGATGGTCGACGGCCTCAAGCCGCCGGCCTCGGCCTGACCAGACCACGCCGCCCCGCGGGGCGGACCCGTTTTCACGTCGCTTCTCACTTCACTTCCATCGCAGGACAGGACGAACCATGCGAATCCACCGCCGCTTCACCCAGCCGAACCAGGACGTGTACACCTCGATCGAGTGGAGCACCCGCTCCAGCAAGATCTCCAACAGTGACGGCAGCACGGTCTTCGAGATGACCGATGCCGAGATCCCCGCCAGTTGGAGTCAGCTCGCCACCGACATCGTGGTGAGCAAGTACTTCCGCAAGGCCGGCGTGCCGCAGCTGCAGAAGGACGGTTCGACCAAGGTCGACGCGTCGGGCAAGCCCGTGCTCGGCCCCGAGCGCTCGGTGAAGCAGGTGGTGCACCGCCTCGCCGGCTGCTGGCGCCACTGGGGCGAGAAGTTCGGCTACTTCGCCAGCGCCAAGGACGCGCAGGCGTTCTACGACGAGATCGCGTGGATGCTGCTGAACCAGGTCGCGGCGCCCAACAGCCCGCAGTGGTTCAACACCGGCCTGCACTTCGCCTACGGCATCAACGGTCCGGCGCAGGGCCACTGGATCGCCGATCACGCGACCGGTGCCTGCTCGCTCGCAGCCGACGCCTACAGCCACCCGCAGCCGCACGCCTGCTTCATCCAGGCCGTGCGCGACGACCTGGTCGGCGAGGGCGGCATCATGGATCTCTGGACACGCGAGGCGCGCCTGTTCAAGTACGGCTCGGGCACGGGCACGAACTTCAGCAACCTGCGCGGCGACAACGAGCCGCTCTCGGGCGGCGGCAAGTCGAGCGGCCTGATGAGCTTCCTGAAGATCGGCGATCGCGCCGCGGGCGCCATCAAGTCGGGCGGCACCACGCGCCGCGCCGCCAAGATGGTCTGCCTGGACGTGGATCACCCGGACATCGAGGCCTTCGTGAACTGGAAGGTTCGCGAGGAGATCAAGGTGGCCGCGCTTGTAGAGGGCGCCAAGCACTTGGCGCCTGAACTTCAGGAGACGGCCAGGCGCCTGAACCTGAAGCTCGACTACGACTTCAACGGCGAGAGCTACTACACCGTCAGCGGCCAGAACTCGAACAACTCGGTGCGCCTGAGCGACGCCTTCATGGAGGCCGTCGACGCCGACGCCGACTGGACGCTCACCCGTCGCACCGACGGCAAGGTCGCCAAGACCCTGAAGGCGCGCGACCTGTGGGGCCAGATCAACTACGCGGCGTGGCGCTGCGCCGATCCCGGCCTGCAGTACGACAGCACCATCAACGCATGGCACACCTGCCCGCAGGGCGGCCGCATCAACGCGAGCAACCCGTGCAGCGAGTACATGTTCCTCGACAACACGGCGTGCAACCTCGCGAGCATCAACCTGCTCAAAATGTACGACCCCGAGACCCGCACCTTCGACCTCGAGGCCTACGAGCACGCGATCTCGCTGTGGACCGTGGTGCTCGAGATCAGCGTGCTGATGGCGGCCTTCCCCTCGCGCGAGATCGCCGAACTCAGTTGGAAGTACCGCACCCTCGGCCTTGGCTACGCGAACCTGGGCGCGCTGCTCATGCAGGCCGGCATCCCGTACGACAGCGACGAGGGTCGCGCGCTCTGCGGCGCCTTCAGCGCCATCCTGACCGGTCGCAGCTACGCGGCCAGCGCGCTGCTGGCGGCCGAGCACGGCCCCTTCGACGGCTTCCAGGAGAACCGGGAGGAGATGCTGCGGGTGATCCGCAACCACCGCCGCGCGGCCTACGGTGTCGAGCGCGGCTCGGACGAGTGGGAGAGCCTGCGCATCCGTCCGGTGTCGATCGATCACGGCCTCTTCAAGGCCGGCAAGGTGCCGCTGGCGAACGCCGGCGACGTGCTGTCGCGGTCGCTCGCCGCGTGGGATGACGCGCTGCTGTTCGGCACCAAGTTCGGCTTCCGCAACGCGCAGGTCACGGTGATCGCACCGACCGGCACCATCGGCCTGCTGATGGACTGCGACACCACCGGCGTGGAGCCCGACTTCGCGCTGACCAAGTTCAAGAAGCTCGCCGGCGGCGGCTACTTCAAGATCGCCAATCAGAGCCTGCGTCCTGCGTTCAAGGCCCTCGGATACTCGGCCACGCAGACCGACGAGATCCTGGCGCACGTGATGGGCACGCTGAACCTGGACACGCCGATGCCCGACGCGAAGGGCACCATCCCCGCGTCCGGCGCGACGTTCCGCGAGCATCTCTCGGCTGCGGGCTACACCGGCGACGACCTGGTGGCGCTCGAGAACCAGCTCCCGATGATGTTCGAGCTCGGCTTCGCGTTCAGTGCATGGAGCATGCCGGCGGCGGTGCTGGCGAACGCGGGCGTCGAGGCCGAGGCCGCGAAGGCCGACCCGAAGTTCAACGGCCTGAAGGTGCTCGGCCTGAAGAAGGCGCAGATCGAGGCGCTCAACCGCCGCATCTGCGGCACGCAGACGGTGGAAGGCGCGCCGCACCTCAAGGCGGAGCACCTGCCGGTGTTCGACTGCGCCAACAAGTGCGGTCCCACGGGCACGCGGTTCATCCGCCCCGAGGGCCACATCCACATGATGGCTGCGGCGCAGCCCTTCATCTCGGGCGCGATCTCCAAGACCATCAACATGCCTCATGAGGCGACCGTCGAGGAGATCGGCGCCGCCTACCGCATGAGCTGGGAACTCGGCCTGAAGGCCAACGCGCTCTATCGCGATGGCAGCAAGCTGAGCCAGCCGCTCAACACCAAGACCGATGTGGAGCGCGAGGACGAGGACACCGAGGGCCTTGACGAGGCTTCGGCGGAGACCGTCGCTTCGCCCGAGGAAGTGCTGGTGGAGAGCGGCCGTCTCGCCGAGGGCGAGCGCATGGTCGAGCGCATCGTGGAGCGCGTGGTGGAACGCGTGATCGAGCGCCCGATGCGTCGTCGCCTGCCCGAGACCCGCGGCAGCATCACGCACAAGTTCAACGTGGCCGGCCACGAGGGCTACCTCATCGTCGGCCTGTACGAGGATGGTCGTCCCGGCGAGCTCTTCATCACCATGGCGAAGGAAGGCTCGACGATCGGCGGCCTGATGGACTCGCTCGGCACCGCGATCAGCGTGGCCCTGCAGTACGGCGTGCCCGTGGAGAGCCTGGTGACCAAGTTCGCGCACCAGCGCTTCGAGCCGATGGGCATGACGACCAACTCGGACATCCCCTTCGCCAAGAGCCTGGTGGACTACATCTTCCGTTGGATGGGCATGCAGTTCATCTCGGGCTATCGCGATCAGAACGCACCGCGGCGACCTGCGTCGCTCGCCGCAGCCACGCCGGCGGAGCCGGCTGGCGACTCGCACGGACGCACCGTCAAGGAGGACACTGGATGGCAGCAGCGCATGGACGGCGCCTCGAGCCGCGGCGATCGAATGTCGCCGGGCGTCATGGGCGGATCGGACTCGTCGGCGTCGGTCGCCGGCGGCACGGAGAGGATCGCCGTGATCCTGTCGGAGACGTCGGTGCTCGACGTGCCGGGCGGATCGACGGGCGGCGGTTCGGCTGGGGCGGTGACCGGGAGTGTCACCGTCGTCGCCGATCGGCACGCGCCCGCCAGCGTGCTTGACCAGTCGAACGCGGCGCTGATGGGCGATGCGCCCGCCTGCGACTCCTGCGGATCGATCACGGTGCGCAACGGCACCTGCTACCGCTGCCTGAACTGCGGCAACAGCATGGGCTGCAGCTGAGGCAGCCACGGACAACGCCTGGCGCGTTTCGTCACTGCTCCGACGACGCGCCGGGCGCACGCACGCGATGGGGGACAGTCACCCCAGGAGGACCCAGGTCGGCGAGTGGATGGACCCTCCTTGCACTGGTCGGACGAGCACGGAGACCGCTTGTCCCGACCCTTCGACTGCGGCCAACACCGGCGGCCGCACGGTCCGGAACGGAAGCCGGACCTGTCGAAGTGGCCCCCCTTCGGGGCCTGCCCCCATCGCGATTCCTGAAACGCCCCTGCCTTGCGCGGGGGCGTTTCGTTTCATGAACGCATGCGCTTCAGACGCACCCGGCCGTTGATCCATCACCTTCCGATCGGGCTACACTGCCGGGTTCATGGCGATCTTGACCACCATCCAGCCGTTCACGCTCTGGCGCAACCTCGGCTTCGCCGCGCTCTGCGCCATCTTCGCGGTCTGGGGTTGGTACGACTACGAAGTCAAGATTCCCCGGCTCGAGAAGGACTCCTCGGCCTACATGGCCGCGAAGGACACGCGTGCCGCGTTGGAGAAGGCCGCGGAGACGGCGCCCCTGAACGAGGCGCAGCTGAAGCAGATGGACGAGGCGAAGGCGGTGCTCGCCGACATCAAGGATCGCTACGGAAGCGCCGTTCCGAACAAGCCCGCCGCCTACGACCGTCCCATGCAGCTGTGGCTCTACGTGGTCGGGTGCGGTGTCCTGGGCGTGCCCTCCTTCCTGTGGCCGGTGATCCGCACGAGCCGTCGCGCCTATCGACTGGATGATGACGGCACGCTGCACACGCCGGACGCGCGCATCGGGGCGGACGAGATCGTCGAGATCGACATGAGCCGTTGGTGCAGTCCCTCGGGCGATCGCCGCAGCACGTGGACCGCCAAGGCGGTGCTGAAGGACGGCCGTCGCGTGCTGCTGGACGATCACGACCACAAGAACATGCACCTGATCATCGGCGCGATCGCGAATCGACTCCATCCCGATCAGTGGACGGTCGAAGCCAAGCGCATCGATTCGAGCACGCCGAAGCCGAGCGAGTCGGTCTGAGGACGGAGCGACGGCGTGCAGGGAACCACCGAACCCACGACCCCGATCGAGAAGCGCGACCGCTGCGGCGACCTGCCGCACCGCCCGCGCGTGCTGCTCGGCAAGATGGGCCTCGACGGCCATGACCGCGGCGTGAAGCTGATCGCGCGGCTCATGCGCGACAGCGGCATCCACGTGATCTACAGCGGGCTCTGGCAGACGCCGCGCAGCCTCGCCATCGGCGCGCGCGACGAGGACGCCGACTGCATCGCCTGCAGCATGATGAGCAACAGCCATCTGGTGCTGGTGCCCCGCCTGCTCGAGGAGTGCCGAAGGCTCGGTCGGCCCGACATGGTCGTGAACGTGGGCGGCATCATTCCGCAGGAGGACGTGCAGCCGCTGCTCGATGCGGGCGTGAACCGCGTCTACCACACCGGCACGGGCCTCGACGCGATCGTGGAGAGCGTGCGCGAGGCCGTGAAGGGCTACGCGGCGCTGCAGTCGCCAAGCGCCGAGGCGAAACTCGCGCGTCGCATCAGCATGGCGCACGCGAAGCCGACGGGCACGCTGCAGGGTCGTCGCCCGAAGCGCGTGATCGGCATCACGGGTGCACCCGGCGCGGGCAAGAGCACGCTGGTCGCCAGCATGGTGGGCGAGGCGGTACGTCGCGGTCGCCGCATGGCGGTGATCGCGTTCGACCCGATGAGTCCGATCACCGGCGGCGCGCTGCTGGGCGATCGCCTCCGTGTCGACTTCAACGCGGTCGATGACAAGGTCTTCTATCGCTCGCTGGCCATCGTGGGCGAGGACTACGCGAGCCTGCCCGACATCCTGGGGCTGCTGGGCGACGCCGGCTTCGATGACGTGATCGTGGAGACCGTGGGCGCGGGACAGAACGACGTCGCGATCCGAAACCATGTCGACCGCACGGCGGTGGTCGTGGTGCCCGGCATGGGCGACAGCGTGCAGATGGACAAGGCGGGCATCCTGGAGATCGCCGACATCTTCGTGGCGAACAAGGCCGATCACGCCGGCGAGGCCAAGCTGGTGCGTGAACTGCTCGACATCGCGTCCGGACGGCCGATCCTCGAGACGATCGCCACGCAGGGCAAGGGCGTGGTGGAGCTGCTCGAGGCGCTGTTTCCCGGCTGAACGACCCCCGGTGCGCTGCTAGAGTGGCGGCCCTTTCACGGAGCCCCGCCATGTCCACCGACACCCGCATCCTCGCCCGCGACACCAATCAGGCCCTCGGCATCGGCCAGTACGCCATCGACTTCCTGCGCGACGGCGCACCCAGCGCGAGCGTGCTGGAGCGCACCGGCCTGTTCTTCACCGACGCCGTCCTGTGCGGCGCCAGCGCGTTGGCGCTTGGCACGAACGCCCCGACACTGCTGCGGCAGGAAGCGCTGCGATATCCCTCCAAGAAGGGCGTGTCGGTCTTCGGCAGCCGCAAGCGCGTGGCCCCCGAGAAGGCGATCGTCGCCAACTGCGCGGCGGTGCGCGAGTGGGACAGCAACGGCACGAACTTCGGATACCGGCCGCAGCTCGGCCACACCGCGGGCGAATTCGGCCACAACGACTTCTACGCGGTGCCGGTGGCGGCGGCGCAGATGGCCGGCGAAGGTGGCGCGTTCGCGCTGCGCGGCATGGCGTGTCTCGACGAGATCCGCGGCCGCCTCGCCGAGGTGTTCTCGTTGAAGACCTGGAAGATCGACCACGTGGTGCATGGCGCGATCGCCAGCGCGGCCGTCTACGGCGCGATGCTCGGCGCCAGCGCCGAGGAGATCGAGAGCGCGATCGGCATGTTCGTCGCGCACGCGATTCCGTGGCGCGCGATCCGCGCCGGCAAGCAGCTCAGCGACTCCAAGGGCGCCAGCGCGGCGATCAGCACCGAGTTCGCGATCCTCTGCATGCAGCGATCGATGCGCGGGTTCCTTGGGCCGCGCGACATCTTCCGCAACCCGGAGAGCATGTTCCGACAGTTCGTGAAGACCAAGGGCGACGGTCCGTTCGACCTGCACCTCTCGATGGGCGGCGACGACTTCGCGGTCATGGGCATGCACTTCAAGCTGGGCCTGTACGAACACCAGTCCGCGGGCGCGCTGCAGGGCATGATCGACCTGGTGCAGAAGCACGCGGTGATCGCGCAGAAGCCGCAGGCGATCAAGCGCATCCTGATCACGGCGTACGAACCCGCCTTCGGAATCATCGGCGACCCCGCCAAGCGCGACCCGAAGACGCGCCAGAGCGCCGACCACAGCATGGTCTACATCGTGGGCACGCTGCTGCGGAAGGCGTCGGAGCGCGTGGCCAAGCAGGGTTCGGTCGGCACCACGAACGACGAGGCGTGGAAGACGCTCATGCTCGGGCCCCACGACTATGACCCAGCCGCGATCAAGAACGAGGCGACGCGCGCGCTCATGGCGAAGATGGACTTCGAGCACGGCGGCGCGGAGTACGACCGTCGCTATCCCGAGGGCATTCCCACCTCGCTGAAGATCGAGATGGAGAGCGGCGAGACCTTCGACAGCGGCCTCGTGATGTTCCCCGCCGGCCACGCGCGCAACACCACGGCCGACCTGAAGGGCATCCTGGACGCGAAGTTCGCTTTGCTCGGCAAGCTCGCCACCGACAAGCCGAAGCGGCTCGTGCGCAACCTGCTCGCGATCGGCGAGATGGGCCGCAAGGATCTGGCCGTGATCCACGACTTCGAGATCGCGGACCGCGGCGCCTTCGAGTGACCGAGAACCAGGGTCAGAGGTTGTTACCGACCACTTGGGACGCATCGCGGCCGGAGAGCCCGAAGCGGCATCCGGCGGAGCGAGGCGAGCCATCACGCGTGTCTGCCGGCGATAGGTCAACGAGACGGAGCGACCCCGAAGAGTCGCTGCGCATGCGAAACGGAGCAGCGACGGGCCGCGTGAGCTCTCCGGTCGTGATGCGTCGGTGAGGAAAGAGTGGTCAAGTGGTCCGTAACAACCTCTGACCCTCGCTATCGGGCGTTGGAGGATTCGGGTCGCGGTGGCTCGAAACGCTTCGCCGGCAACTTCGGCATGAGCTCCGCGATGGCACGATCAAGCTGCGGATCGCGTCCGGCGGCACGATCCGCCGGCGTGAGCTCCACCTCGATGTCCGGCGACACGCCCTCGTTCTCCACCGCGTAGCCACGCACCGGCGTCCAGTAGCCCCAGCCTGGCTGCGTGGACATGCCGCCATCCACGAAGGCCTTGTCCGCTTCGATGCCGATCACGCCACCCCACGTTCGCGTGCCGATCAACGGCGCAAGATTCAGTCGACGCACGGTCTCGGGGAAGATGTCTCCATCGCTGCCCGCACCCTGATCGATCAGCACCGCCATCGGTCCCACCAGTGACTTGGAGGGATTCGTCTCCGCCCGCCCGTCGCGCGGCACGCTCCATGCCCATGGCTTGCGCATGAGACGCTCGATCAGCACCGGACTCACATAGCCGCCACCGTTGTTCCGGATGTCCACCACCATTCCCTCGCGGTCAAGTTGCGGGAAGAACCCGCGCATGAACGCGGTGATGCCCGCCGCATCCATGTCCGGCACGTGGATGTAGCCCAGCTTGCCCCCGCTGCGCTCGGCGACGGCCCGCCGATTCATCTCGACCCACTCGTGGTAACGCAGTTCCGCCTCGCTGCCTGGGATTCGAATCTCCACGTCGCGGGCGTTCGCACCATCCGCCGTGTCCGCGACGGTCAGCACGGTCGCCCGACCCGCGCGACCCACCAGCCACTCGCCGATCTCGCGATCCGCTGTGACCTCGCGCCCATCCACGGCGACGATGAACTGTCCAGCCTTCACGCCTCGAAAGGGAACCGCCAGCGGATTCTCGGGGCCGCCCGCAGGTCCGAAATCCGGCAGCACGCGCTCGATCACCCACCCCCCCTCGCGTGGCGCGACCTGCGCACCGAGCACGCCCACCTGTACCCCCTCGGGCCAGCGGAACATCTCGCCGCCGCTGATGTACACGTGGCTGTTCGCGAGCTCGCTGCACATCTGCACGATCGCGTCGTTGAGTTCCTCTCGGGTGCCCACGCGATCCACGAGCGGCAGGTACGCCTGACGTACCGCCGCCCAGTTCACGCCGCCCATGTCCGCACGCCAGAAGAAGTCGCGCTGCAGGCGCCAAGCCTCGTCGAAGATCTGGCGCCACTCCTCGCGTGGATCCACGGACACGCGAACGCTCGCCACATCCACCGTCTCGGGTTCGCCACCCTCCACCGACAGGCGAAGCATCGCCTGACCATCCCACGCCACCACCTTCGTGGCCTCGGCGTCCATGTTCCATCCCGTGACGGGGCTTTCCAGCAGCGGCGTGGACTTGCCTGCACGGACATCGAAGCGCTCCAGATGCGTGCCGAGAACACCCATCGGAGGCTCCGGCCACACTTCCTCGCCCACGCTCTCGCGTGGATGCCGGCCGAGCAGCAGCGCGCCCGGCGCGGCCTCGAATCCGTCGAACTGACCAGGCTGCACCGGCAGCGCGAACACGCGCGCGGCGATGCCCCCAACGTCCACCTCGATCGGGGCGATCGTCTCGGCGTCATCCTCGTCCTTCGCATCCTCGTCCTTCGCATCATCGGCCTTGGTTTCCTCGGCCGCATCCTCCGTCTTGCCCTCCGCCTTCTCCGCGTCGTCGGACTCCATCCAGTCGCCGGACTTGCCCGTCGCCCAACGCGTCAGGTCCATGCCAGCTTCGCGCGCCTCACGCGCGAACGGAGGCGGCGTCGAGGCCTTCAGCGGAACGCCGCAGACCATCGTCACGTCCTGCGTCGCGAAGTTCAGATCCAGGGCGTCCAGCACCGGATCGATGTGGCGATCCGACAGGAAGTACAGGTACGCGCCCGCCGGGTCCCAGCGCGGACTCGAGTCGTTCGTCATGCCATCGCCGATCGCGGATGTCTCGCCGCCCGCCACCGGTCGCACGACCACCTGACCATTCCCATTGGCCAATGGTCGCACCCATGTGATCCAGCGGCCATCGGGACTGAAGCGATAGTCCCGGATCGCGCGGTTCGCGCTGCGATCGATCTCGCTCACGGCGCCGGTCGCCACGTCGACCATCCGAAGCGCGCCGGACTTGTCGCCGAAAGCCACATGACGGCCATCCGCGCTCGCCTGTGGCTCGAACACCCAGACGTCGCTCGTGGCGAGCGTGGCCTCGGGGCCATCGGGCTCGGACAGATCGCGTGCCACCACCGCGAACCCGTCTCCCCGGTCGGTCACATAGACGATCGTGCTCTCGTCCAGCCATGCCGCGTCGCGCTCACGCGTCGCGGCGCGCGACGGCACCTGGATACCGGCCGGCGCATCCTTGAGCGCGTCGGGTCCGAGTGGCAACGCGAGAAACTCACCGCGCGTCTCCAGCAGAAGCGTCTCACCACCGGGAGCGAGCGAGAACCATGTCATCCCCTCGGTCGGCGGTCGATTCCGCAGTCGATCGGCGAAGCGATCTCCCACCAGCCGCAGATCCAGCACACGCTCGCTTCCATCCTTCGCGTCGAACAGCACCACATCCGCACCGCGCGTGTACACGACACGCGTGCCGGTGGCGCCCGGATCGGCCTTCGCCCAGCGCGGCTCCAGATCGGCCGCACCATGCTTCGTGTGCTGACGACGATCGCTTCCATCGGGCGCCACGCTGCACAGGTTCATGCGGCCGTCGGAATCCGACAGGAACCACACGCGACCCTGCAGCCACATCGGAAAGAGCTCGTTCTCGCGCGTCTTCGTGAGCCGCGTGAAATTCCGTCCGTCGGCGTCGGCGATCCACACGTCCGGCGCGGTGCCGCCGCGATAGCGCTTCCAGCTCCAGCTCTCGTTGCTCCACGGCGTGAAGGCGATCCGTCCACTGGCGGCATCCACGCTCGCGAGCGATCCCTCGCCGAATCCAAGCGGGCGCGAGGGACCACCCGACACCGGCACGCTCCAGAGCTCGTCGCGACCCAGCGGGTTCGCACGATCACTGCGGTAGAGGATCGAACCGCCATCGGCCGTGAAAGCGAGTGGGCGCTCCATGCTCGGATGGAAGGTCAGTCGCTTCGGAGATCCGCCCATCACGGGCATCACATAGACCTCGGGCGTGCCGTCGTAGTCGGCCAGGAACGCGAGCGTGGTGCCATCCGGTGAAAGCACCGGCGCGGTCTCGACGCCCGTCCCGCTCGTGAGCCGCGCCGCGTCGATCGGCCTCGACGGATCCCCCGCCAGCGAGGCCGTCCACAGGTCTCCATCGGCCACGAACACGAGCCGATCCCCCGCGACGGCCGGATGGATCGCGTAACCACGGCCGGGCGCCGCGGGCAGCGGGACCGTCGGTCCAGCGGCCGGAGCCGCGTGCGTGCAGAGAACCGTCACGATCACAAGGGCGCATCGCATGTCGTGCATTGCTCCAGGGGAAAGAGTCATCGATCAGCCGCGCAGGTGGCGCATCACATGCTCCACCTCGTCGGCGCTGCCCATCACCAGCGGCGTTCGCGCATGCAGCTCGGTCGGCACCAGGTCCATCGTGCGCTGCGTGCCGGTCAGGCTCGTGCCACCCGCCTGCTCCACCAGGAAGCTCATCGGATTCGCCTCATACAGCAGACGCAGCTTGCCGCCGGGGTGCTTCTTCGTGGGCGGATACAGGAAGACGCCGCCGTTGACCAGCGTACGGTGGATGTCCGCCACCATGCTGCCGATGTAGCGACTGCTGTAGCCCTGCGCGTGCGCCCACTTCAGGTAGCGCTGATAGCCCTCGGGGAAGCCCTCGGTGTAGGCCTCGTTCACCGAGTAGACCTTGTTTGTGCGCGGCATCTTCAGGTCGCGCTGCACCAGCAGGAAGCTGCCCACGCTCATGTCGAGCTCGAACATGTGCACGCCGTGACCGGTGGTGATCACGAAGACCGTGCTGCTGCCATAGAGCACGTAGCCCGCGGCGACCTGCTGCGTGCCCGGCTGGCACACGGTGCGCACGGCGTCCGGAATGTTCGGGTCGTTGCGAAGGATCGTGAAGATGGTGCCCACGCCCACGGCCGTGTCGAGGTTGCTGCTGCCGTCGAGCGGATCGAACAGCACGCAGTACTTGCCGCCATCGCTGCCCTTTCGAAGGATCGTCGGCTGCTCGTCCTCCTCGCTGCCGAGCACCGCGATGGAACTGCGGCTGCCGAGCACCCGCATGATCACCTCGTTGGCGATCACGTCCATCTTGATCTGGTCCTCACCCTGCACGTTGGTGTCGCCTTCCTTGCCCACACCGCCCTGCAGGCGCACGTGCCGCACCTTGTAGGCGATCATCTTGGCCGCCAGCGAGATCGCGCTCACGATCCAGCTGAACTCGCCGCTGGCGTTCGGAAAGCGCGACTCCTCCTCCAGGATGAAGGTCTGCAGGCTGGTGAGGTTGTCCGTGACCACACCGCGGCGGGCCTGATGCGGCTGCCCGTTCGAGCCGCCCGATGCTGCTTTGGAGGTGCTCATGCGTGCAACGCGAGGCTACCATCCACGCCCACTTCATCCGAGCAAGGAGCCCCCCATGAGCCAGCCCGTCATCGTCGCAGCCCGTCGCACGCCCGTCGGAAAGTTCGGAGGCTCGCTCGCCAAGGTCGCGGCGCCGCAGCTCGGCGCGTTCGCCATCGAGGCCGCGCTCGCCGACGCACCCGCCGCGAAGGCCGCGATCGAGGAATGCATCATGGGCAACGTGCTGCAGGCGGGCGTGGGCCAGAACCCGGCGCGCCAGGCGGGCCTGCTCGCGGGCCTTCCCGACACGCTCAGCGCCGTCACCGTGAACAAGGTCTGCGGCAGCGGCCTGCAGGCCGTGATGCAGGCGGCCACCGCCATCCGCGCGGGCGAACTGCATGCCGCCGTCGCGGGCGGTCTCGAGAACATGGACCTCGCCCCCCACTTCATGCACCTGCGCAACGGCGTGCGCTACGGCGAGGCGAAGATGCACGACCACATGGCGCACGACGGCCTGAGCTGCGCCTTCGAGAAGTGGGCGATGGGCTGCGCCGCCGACTACACCGCGCAGAAGGCGGGCATCAGCCGCGCCGAGCAGGATCGCTTCAGCGCGCAGAGCCACCAGCGCGCCGCGCACGCCACCAAGGAAGGTTGGTTCAAGAAGGAGATCGTCGCGCTCACCGCCGAGAAGATCGGCCAGAAGGTGGGCTGCGACGCCGACGAGGGCATCCGCGCCGATTCCACCGCCGACGGTCTGGGCAAGCTCAAGCCCGCCTTCGGCAAGGACGGCAGCGTGACCGCGGGCAATGCGAGCCAGATCAGCGACGGCGCCGCGGCCGTGATCGTGATGAGCGACACGAAGGCGAAGGAACTCGGCCTGAAGCCGCTCGCGCGCATCGTGGCGCAGGACACCGCGGGCACCGCACCGAGGGACCTCTTCTTCGCGCCGGCGCTCAGCATCGAGCGCCTCCTGAAGAAGGCCGGTCTGGCCACGAAGGACATCGACCTCTACGAGATCAACGAGGCGTTCGCGGCGCAGGTGCTCGCCGACATCCAGCCGCTCGGCATCAGCGAGGATCGACTGAACATCGGCGGCGGCGGCATCGCGCTGGGTCACCCCATCGGCGCCAGCGGCGCGCGCGTGCTCGTCACGCTCATCCATCACCTGCACCGCACCGGCGGCAAGCGCGGCGTCTGCTCGCTGTGCCTCGGCGGCGGCAACGCGGTCAGCATGCTGCTCGAGGCCTGCTGACCCGCGTGGGGCGCCGAGCCTTCACGCTGGTCGAGCTGCTCACGGTGATCGCGATCATCGGCGTGCTCGTGGCGCTGCTTGTACCCACGGTCCGTCACGCGCTGGCTCTTGCGCGCGGCGGCAAGTCGCTCAGCAATCTGCGGCAGCTGGCGATGGGCGTGGAGCTGTACGCCACCGACAACAAGGGCTTCCTTCCCGCCGGTGCCTATCCCGCCCCGCCCACGCCACGCATCCGATGGACCGACGCGATCTGGCCCTACATGTCGATGCGTGAGATGTACCTCTCGCCACAACTCTCCGGCGAGGAGATGCAGCGCATGCTCACACCCTTCGCGCATGATCCGAACATGACCTGCGGTGGGTACGGCTACAACTATCAGTACCTCGGCAACGGCCGCCATGTCGCCACCTGGAGCGAACCGTACAACGTGCCCTTCCACGCCCGCGTCGGATCGGCGATTCAGTCGCCCGCCAACACGCTGCTGATCTCGGACACCGAGGGTGCCAAGGCGGAACAGATCGACAACGCCGGTGGGCAGACGATGGCCTCGCCGTGGTCGAAGAGTGGCGTCTACACGATCGACCCGCCATTGGCCTCGAAGGATCTTGGATCACGCGGCGCGCGACGCGCGGATGGCGGTCCCTCAAGCTCCCGGAACTACGGCTATCAAGGCGGCGCCGATGGTGTGCTGAAGGGCGAGGGTGGCGCCACGCGAAGCACCCCGGGCGATCCCGTCTGCCGTGCCACACCGGCCGCGCGAAATCTGGGCAAGGTGAACGCGGTGTGGTTCGACGGTCACGCCGAAGCCAGCACGCCGATGTCGCTTGACGACTTCGACGGCGACGGCAGCGTGGACAACGGATTCTGGAACGGTCTCGGTCGCGCCGATCGCCGCTGAGGCGACTCAGCCGGCGGTCCGCATGGCGCCCTCGATCGCGGCCGCGAGTCGGTCCCCCACCAGCGCCTCCTCGTCCACCACCAGATGCGCTCCCGCGCGGCGCAGGTCCGTCGCCACGGAGCGATAGCGTGCTCGGACCACCACGAACGCGTCCGGTGCCATGGTTCGCACCAGTGCCGCGACATGGCCCGCCGCATCCACGTCGGCGGTGGTGATCGCCACCACGCGAGCCAAACGAACGCCCGCGTGCTCGAGCACATCCACGCGACCGGCGTCACCGACATGCACGGTGGCACCGGACGCGCGCGCCACGTCCGCCAACGCTGGATTCATCTCGATCACGGTCACGTCATGACGCCGCGCGCGTGGCAGCTCCTCGAAGGCCCGATGCCCGGCCTTTCCGAAGCCGATCAGCACCACACCTCGCGTGGATGCATCACCTGAAGGTCCACCCGACAGCGCCTCGCCCACTCGTGACTTCGCCACGCGTTGGGCAAGCGACACCAAGAACGGCGACAGCGCCAGCGTGCTGATCGTGCTGGTCACGAGCAGGCGATGCAATTCCTCGCCGATGATCCCGCCCGCGCGCGCGGTCTGCGCCAGCACGAAGCTGAACTCGCCGATCTGCGCGAGACAGAGGCCGGTCGCCAACGCGACGAACGGGGACGTGCCGAGCCCGCGTGCGGCGAGCGCCGACACCGCCACCTTCACCACGATCATGCCGGCCACCACCACGATCGCGCGATCCGCGTGCGCCCACGCCCACGATGGATCACCCGCCAGGCCCACCGCCGCGAAGAACAGCGTGATCAGGATGGTTCGGAGCGGCGCCAATTCCGCGCGCACCTGTGTGGCGAAGTGCGAACTCCCAAGCAGCACTCCCGCCACGAACGCGCCGAGCGCCGGCGAGAGCCCGACCGCCTCGGCGCCCAGGGCGCTGCCGAGCGCCCAGACCGTGGCGAACACCGCCACCAGCTCGCGATTGCGCGCCATGCCGCGGCCGGCAAGGAACAGCGGCGCGACCCACTTCACCAGCACCAGGAAGACCACGATCAGCACGACGGCCCAGCCGGTGGTCCGCACCAGTTCCGCCACCGCATGCCCCGGCGTTGCGTCGCCCGCCAGCAGCGTGACGATCACCACCAGCGGAACCACCGCGAGATCCTGCGTCAGCAGCACGCCCATCGCCATGCGCCCATGCACGGAATCAAGCGACTTTCCCTCGATCAGAAGCCGCATCACCACGGCGGTGCTCGAGAGGCTGACCACGGCGCCCGCGGTGAAGGCGGCGCGCGCATCAAGCCCCGCGAGCCGCGCAAGACCCATCACCACCGCGATCGTCGCAAGAATCTGCACCACGCCCAGCAGGAAGGTGCGCGCACCCAACGCGCGCAGCCGTGCCACGCTGAACTCGGTGCCGATCGAGAAGAGAAGCGTGGCCGCACCCAGCTCGGCGAGCACCGACACGCCCGCCTCGGCACGCACCCAACCCAGCACACCCGGCCCCACGAGCGTGCCCGCGAGCAGATACCCAAGCACCGCCGTCTGGCGAAGCCGCTCGGCCAACGCGCCAAGCACCAGCGCGCCGCCCAGCAGGATCATGCTCGCCATCAGCGTGTCGTGCATGCGCGCGAGGATAGGGGCCGCAACCGATGTGATCGTGAAGGGTTCAATACAGCATGAACCTGCTGATCCTCGGCGGCACTTCCTTCCTCGGCCCGGCCATCGTCGAGAGCGCCCGCGCACGCGGATGGACGCTCACGCTCTTCAACCGCGGCAAGACGAACCCCGGCCTCTTCAAGGACATCGAGCAGATCCACGGCGACCGCGACCCGAACAAGGCGCCGGGCCTCGAGCCGCTCGCCGCCGCGATCCGCACAGGCCGCACCTGGGACGCCGTCATCGACACGAGCGCCTACGTGCCGCGCATCACGCGCGCCAGCGCCGAACTGCTGAAGCCTGCGGTGCGCCAGTACGTGCTGATCACCACGGTGAACGTGTACGCCGAGCCGCTGCCAAAGCACGCCGACGAAACCGCCCCGCTCGCGCCCGACCCCGAGGTCGCCGACGAGAAACTCTCGAACGAAAGCTACGGGCCGCTCAAGGCCGCCTGCGAGCGCGCGCTCGCCGCGGTCTACGGCGACCGCGCCACCATGCTGCGCCCCGGCCTCATCGTGGGCCCCGGCGACCCGACCGATCGCTTCACCTACTGGCCCGCGCGCATGCAGCGAGGCCGCCAGGTGCTGGTGCCGCAGTCACCCAAGCCATGGGACTGCGAAACCAGCTTCATCGATGCACGCGACCTGGCCGACTTCGCCTGCACGTGCGCCGAGAAGGGCCATGGCGGCGCATTCAACTGCGCGGGCCCCGACGGCACGCTCACCATGGACGGCCTCGTGTGGGGCTGCCGCGCGGCGTTCGGCAACCAGGCCGAACTCGTGCCCGTCGACGAGGCCTGGCTGCTCGAGCGGCACGTGCAGCCGTGGATGGGCCTGCCGCTCTGGATTCCCGCGGCAATCGCGGATCAGGCCACCATGGGAAGCATCAGCCGCCGCAGGGCGATCGAGCACGGCCTGCACTTCCGACCGCTCGCGCAGACCGCGCGCGACACCTCGGAATGGTTCATGAAGACGAAGCCCGACTTCGACTTCGGAGCGAAGCCCGGCGCGCCGGGGCTCAGCAAGGCGCGCGAGGCCGAATTGCTGAAGGCATGGAGCGAGCGGCCGGGTCTGTGACGAGCTTCCAAACGCAAAGGGCCCGCGGATCGCTCCGCGGGCCCTGTTCATTTCACGCCTTCGCGCCGGCCCTCGCCGGCATCCGCATCAATAGCGGTAGTGATCGGGCTTGTACGGCCCCGCCACCGGCACGCCGATGTACTCGGCCTGGTCCTTGCGCATCTCGGTCAGCTTGGCGCCCAGCTGCTTCAGGTGCAGGCGGGCCACCTTCTCGTCGAGGTGCTTGGGCAGGGTGTACACCTTCTTCTCGTACTTCTTGCCGTTGGTGAAGATCTCCAGCTGCGCCATCACCTGGTTGGTGAAGCTGCTGCTCATCACGAAGCTGGGGTGGCCGGTGGCGCATCCCAGGTTCAGCAGGCGGCCTTCCGCCAGCATGATGATGCTCTTGCCGTTGGGCAGCTTCCACTCGTCCACCTGCGGCTTGATGTTCACGC
>Ga0169931_10002709_pt1 | contig 28604 bp, 22 predicted proteins | sample Kivu_15m_20L_FD_129675 | JGI IMG/M metagenome (GOLD analysis project Ga0169931, IMG submission 129675) | Freshwater microbial communities from Lake Kivu, Western Province, Rwanda to study Microbial Dark Matter (Phase II) - Kivu_15m_20L... | ecosystem: Environmental > Aquatic > Freshwater > Lake...
ACGGCGCCGCACCCACGCCGTTCATGCGCGCCGCCCGGGCCGCCGGCTGCGCGCGGGTCGAGGACGGCCTGGGCATGCTGATCGGGCAGGCGGCCGAGTCGTTCGCGCTGTGGCGCGGCGTGCGGCCCGACGTGCGGCCGGTGTACGCGGCGCTGCGCGAGCGGCTCGCGGCGTCGCACTGACCGGCGACCGGTCAAGATGGCCACGCGGCGCGGTCCGCTGCGCTGGGCGCTCAGCGCGCTCGTCTGGACGGCGGCCGCGGCGGTCGCGGCGGTGCTGCTGCTGCAGCTGTGGTTCCTCGCGCACATCCTCTGGTGGCGGTTCGAGCCGCCGGCCTCCACCGCCTTCATGCGGGCCCAGCTCGCAACGCTGCGGCAGGCCGACCCGCGCGCCGAACTGCAGCATCGGTGGGTGCCGTACGAGCGCATCTCGCCGCACCTGAAGCGCGCGGTGATCGCCGCCGAGGACGCGCGCTTCGCGGACCACGACGGCGTCGACTGGCGGGCGATCGAGGAGGCGCACGCGCGCAACCAGCGCCGCGGCAGGATCACCCACGGCGGCTCGACCATCACGATGCAGCTCGCGAAGAACCTGTTCCTGTCGGGTGAGCGCAGCTACCTGCGCAAGGCGCAGGAGCTGGTGATCGCGCTGATGCTCGAGGCGGTGCTCGACAAGCGGCGCATCCTCGAGCTGTACCTGAACGTGGCCGAATGGGGGGTCGGCGTGTTCGGCGCCGAGGCCGCCGCACGGCGGCTGCACGGCGTGGCCTCGGCCCAGCTGACGCCCGCGCAGGCCGCGCGGATGGCCGCGATGCTGCCGCGGCCGCGCTTCTACGAACGCAACCCGGGCTCGGCGCTGCTCGCGCAGCGCGCGGCGACCATCCAGCGCTGGATGACCGCGGTGACGCCGCCCTGACGCCCGACCCGCGACCGGATACGGGACATGGCCACCGAGCCGCCGCCCGAAGCGCTGGCCCACCCGCGGGCCCACCCGCCGGCCCACCCACCGGCCCACCCACCGGCCCACCCGCCGGCCGACGTGCGGATGCCGCAGCCGGTTGCGGCACGCTGGCACGCCGGCGCTCCGGGCGCCTAGAATGCGGTCCATCCGAAGCCACCGCAGCCGTTCGCGGCTGTGCCGCCCCGTGAACACCCGACCCGTGTTCGCCCGGTCCTGGAGGCGTTCGGCCTGATCCGTCGGGCCGGGCGCGAGCCGGCGGGCGACCCTGCCCGACCATGAGCGAGCCCTTCCCGAACACGACGCGCGACGGCGACGCCGGTGCCGCCGCCCTCGCGGCCCGAGGCGCGGCGGTGCCGCGCGATCCCGAGGACGCGCAGCGCGCGCTCGCCGAGGTCGAGGACCTGCTGCGTCGCTACGAGGTGGTCCGCGGGCAGGCGCGTCACGAGTCCGAGCACCTGGAGCCGGAGCGCCGGCTGCTGGTCGAGCAGGTCGCGGTCGCGCAGCACCTCGCGCACCTGCGCGCGCGGCTCGACCCGCTCCATCCGGCCGACGTCGCCTACATCCTCGAGGCGCTGCCGCGCGACCAGCGCCTGCTGGTCTGGGACCTGGTCAAGGCCGAGCGCGACGGCGAGATCCTGGTCGAGGTCAGCGACTCGGTACGCGAGACCCTGATCGCATCGATGGACCGCGACGAGCTGGTGGCGGCCGCCGGCAGCCTGGACGCCGACGACCTCGCGGAGATCGCCGACGATCTGCCCGACGAGGTGGTCGAGCAGGTCCGCCGGCAGCTCACGCCGCAGGAGCGCGACCAGCTGCGTGCGGCGATGTCGTTTCCCGAGCACTGCGTCGGCGCGCGGATGGACTTCGATCTGGTGACCGTGCGCGAGGACGTGTCGCTCGAGGTGGTGCTGCGCTATCTGCGCCGCTTCGACGCGCTGCCCGACCACACCGACCAGGTGTTCGTCGTCGATCGCCGCGACGTGTTCAAGGGCGCACTGCCGCTGGACCGGCTGCTTGTGAGCGAACCGGACGCCCAGGTCGCGCAGGTGATGCGCCGCGACGTGCTGTCGCTGCAGGCGCTGGACGAGGCGGCCGACGCGGCGCAGGCGTTCGAGCGCTACGACCTGATCTCGGCGCCCGTGCTCGATGCGCGCGGCCGGCTGATCGGCCGGCTGACCGTCGACGAAGTGGTCGACGTGATCCGCGAGCGCGCCGAGGCGGAGGTGCTCGGGGCGGCCGGCCTGCGAGAGGAGGAGGACCTGTTCGCGTCGATCTGGAACTCGGCGCGTAACCGCTGGCTGTGGCTCGCGGTCAACCTGTGCACCGCGTTCTTCGCCTCGCGGGTGATCGGGGCGTTCGAAGGCACGATCGAGAAGGTGGTTGCCCTTGCGGCGCTGATGCCGATCGTCGCGGGCATCGCCGGCAACTCGGGCAACCAGACGATGACGCTGTTCATCCGTTCGCTCGCGCTCGGCCAGGTCACGGCGGGCAACGCGTGGCGGTTGTTCCGCAAGGAGCTGGTGATCGCGTCGCTCAACGGCGTGGTGTGGGGCGGTGCCGCCGGCGCGTTCGCCTGGCTGCTCTACCGCGACACGCCCGAGGGCATGATGCTCGGTGCGACGATGATGCTGGCGATGGTCCTCAACCTGCTGCTCGCGGCGGTGGTCGCGATGGCGGTACCGCTGATGCTCCAGCGCATCGGCCGCGACCCCGCGCTCGGCTCGTCGGTACTGCTCACCTTCACGACCGACAGCATGGGTTTCCTGATCTTCCTCGGCCTGGCCTCGATCTTCTTCGGGTGAGCATGCTCGCCCACCGCATCCGTCACGCCGCGGCGCGCTCGCTCGCCGCCGTGGCCGTGGCGGCCGGCGCGGCCGCCCCGGGCGGGGCCGACGCCGCGGGCGGGCCGCTCGGCATCGACCGGATGTGGCCCCGCGGCGAGCAGGGACTGTTCGAGCGCGACGTCCAGTGGGCGGTGTTCCAGGGGCTGATCGCGCTGTCCTGGACCGGCGCGCTCCTCGAGGGCACCGAGACCCGGCTGGGCCGCACCTGGTGGCAGTCGGCCGAGGCCGGGGCGACCGCGCTGCTCGGCGCGTACGCGGCCAAGCGCGTGTTCACCCGAGCGCGTCCGTCGCAGGGCGGCGATCCCGATGCCTGGTTCCTGGGCGGCGGCTACCAGAGCTTCCCGAGCGGCGAGGTATCGCTCGCGACCGCGGTGGTGCTGCCCTTCGTGGTCGAGTACGCGCCCGAACACCCAGCCGCCTGGGCGCTGCTCGCGATCCCCACCTACGTGTCGGTCGCCCGCGTCCGCAGCCAGGCGCACTGGCCCACCGACCTGCTCGGCGCCTGGCTGATCGGCGCGGGCAGCGCGTGGCTCTCGGTGCGGCGCGACTCGCCGCTGGTGCTCAGCGCGTTCGGGGATGGCGCGTTCGTCGGCCTGCGGTATCGTTGGTGACCGGACGGAACGTGCAGGTATCATCGAACCGTCACCGAGCCGATCCGACAATCGTTCCATGCGCGCGACCGTGCGCCGACACACAGGACACCCCGATGGCGAAGGACTTCTCGACGATGGAGGACTCGAACGAGTCCGCCAACCCCAGCATCCACGAACTGACCGACCCGGCGCGGCGGCGGCTGGTGCGCGGCGGCCTGGCCGGCGCGGTCGGCGGGCTGCTCGGCCCGCTGGCCGCTGGCTGCGCGGTGCCCTACGGTGCCGGCGCCGGTGACGCGCCGCCCGCGCCCGCGGCCGGCCCGCGGCTGGGCTTCCGGTCGGTGCCGCTCGGGCGTGCCGACGCGGTGGTCGTGCCCGAAGGCTACGTCGCCACCCCGATCGCGATGTGGGGCGAGCCGGTCGGCGTGCCGGGCAACATGCCGGCGTTCCGGCCGGACGGCGGCAATTCGGCGGCCGATCAGGCGGTTCAGGTCGGGATGCACCACGACGGCATCCACTACTTCCCGCTCGATGGGAGCCGCCGCGGACTGCTCGCGTTCAACAACGAATACACCGACGACGGCCTGCTGCACGTCGACGGCATGAAGACCTGGAACGCCGAGAAGGTCGCCAAGTCGATCGCCGGCCACGGCGTGACCATCGTCGAGGTGCAGCGCGGCACGGACGGCGCGTGGTCGATGGTCCGCCCGTCGCGCTACGCGCGGCGGATCACCGCGGCCACGCCGATGACCGTCACCGGGCCGGCCGCGGGCCACCCGATGATGCGCACCGCCGCCGACCCCGCCGGCACGCGGGTGCTCGGCACGCTGAACAACTGCGCGCACGGCTACACGCCCTGGGGCACTTACCTGACCGGCGAGGAGAACTGGTCGTTCTACTTCAACGGCCCCGCGCAGCCCGATCCGCACCAGCGCCGCTGGGGGCTGCGCGCGAACGGGCGCGGCTACCGCTGGCACGAGCACGACGAGCGCTGGGACGCGACGAAGCACCCGAACGAGCCGAACCGCTTCGGCTGGATCGTCGAGATCGACCCGACCGACCCGACGTCCACGCCGGTCAAGCGCACCGCGCTCGGGCGCGCCGCACACGAGGGCGCCTGGACCGCGCTGACCAAGGACCGTCGCGTGGTCGTGTACATGGGCGAGGACGCGACCTTCGAGTACATCTACAAGTTCGTCAGCCGCGACGCGGTCCGCCCCGGCGGCTTCGCCGCGAACCGTGAGCTGCTCGACCACGGCACGCTGTACGTCGCGCGCTTCGACGCCGACGGCACCGGCCGCTGGATCGAGCTGGTCGCGGGCCGCAACGGCCTGACCGCCGAGCGCGGCTTCGCGAACCAGGGCGACGTGGTGATCAAGTCGCGCCAGGCCTCCGACCTGCTGGGCGCGACCAAGATGGACCGGCCCGAGTGGATCGCGGTCGACCCGGCCAGCGGCGAGGTCTACTGCACGCTCACCAACAACGCGCGGCGCGGCGCGCCGAACATGCCGGCGGTGGATGCGGCCAACCCGCGGGCCAGCAACGTGATGGGCCAGATCATCCGCTGGAAGGAGCGCGGCGACTTCGACGCGGCCGCGTTCACCTGGGACCACTTCGTGCTGGCCGGCGACCCGGCGCAGGCCCGCGCCGACGCACGCGGCAACGTGAAGGGCGACATGTTCGCCTGCCCGGACGGGCTGTGGTTCGACACCCGCGGCGTGCTCTGGATCCAGACCGACATGCACGCCTCCCAGATGTACCGTGGCGAGATGGAGGCCCTGCAGAGCAACGCGATGCTCGCCGCCGACCCGCGCACCGGCGAGGTTCGCCGCTTCCTGGTCGGCCCGCCGAACTGCGAGGTCACCGGCGTGGTCACCACGCCGGACCTGCGCACGATGTTCGTCAACATCCAGCACCCGGGCGAGTCGCCGAGCGACCGCAGCGACCCGGGCAATCCGGCGCGCTTCTCGACCTGGCCGAGCGGCACGCCCGGCGCGCGGCCGCGCTCGTCCACGGTGGTGATCCGCCGCCTGGACGGCGGCATCGTCGGCACCTGAGCGGCGGGGTCGGCATCCAGCGGCGGCGATGCGCCGCCGCTCACCGCCCTTCGCCGGGCGTGCGGCGCGTCAGACCTCGACCCGCTCGCCCATCGCCGGCACCTGCGCGTCCCAATAGAGCTCCGAGCGCAGGCGTTGCGCGAGCGCCTGCGCGGCCGGCGGCTCGCCGTGGACCAGGAAGGCGCGCGCCGGGCGCGCCGGCGCGCTGCGCGCCCAGCCCACCAAGCCGTCGGCGTCGGCATGCGCCGACAGGCCGGACAGCGCGACCACCTCGGCGCGGATGGGGTGGTCGGCGCCGTGGATGCGCAGCGTGCGTCGCCCCGCGAGCAGGTCCGCGCCGCGGGTGCCGGGCGCCTGGTAGCCGACCAGCACGATCGTGTTGCGTTCCCCCGGCCCCAGCGTCTTCAGGTGGTGCAGCACGCGTCCGCCGGTGGCCATGCCGCTCGCCGAGACGATCACGCTCGGGTACGCGACGTGATTCAGCGCGCGCGACGCCTCCTCGGTGCGGACCATCGTCGCGACCCGCGACAGCGCGCGCAGCGCCGCCGCGTCCAGCCGGTGCTCGAGCGGGAAGCGGCGATAGAGCGCGGTGGTGTCGATCGCCATCGGGCTGTTGAGGAACACCGGCACGTCCGGCACCTCCCGGCGCGCCTTCAGCCGGGCGATCACGTGCAGCAGCAGCTGCGCACGTCCGACCGCGAAGGCCGGGATCAGCACGGTGCCGCCGCGGCCGACCGTGCGGTTCACGATCGCGGCGAGCGCGGCCTGCGGATCGTCGTCGGGATGCAGCCGGTCGCCGTAGGTGCTCTCCATCACCACGGTCTCGGCGCGCGGCGGCCGCTCCGGGTCGCGCATCAGCAGGTCGTCGTAGCGGCCGAGGTCACCCGAGAACAGCGTCGTGCGTCCGTCGGCCGACACCGTGACGCTCGCCGCGCCCAGGATGTGCCCGGCCCGCGTGAAGCCCGCGGTGGCGCCGTCGCCCAGCTCGATCGTGCGGCCCGGCTCGATGGTCACGAAGCGCTCGAGCGCGCGCCGGGCGTCGACCTCGGTGTACAGGGGCAGCGCCGGGTGGTGCTTGGAGAACCCCTTGCGGTTCGCATACGCCGCGTCCTCCTCCTGCAGCCGGCCGCTGTCGGGCAGCAGCAGCGTGCACAGCGCGCGCGTCGCCGGCGTGCACCAGACCGGGCCGCGGAAGCCGTCGCGCACCAGGGCCGGCAGCATCCCGCTGTGGTCCAGGTGCGCGTGCGACAGCAGCACCCCGTCGAGCGACGCGGGCTCGAACGGCATCGGTGCTCGGTTCATCAGCCGCAGCGCCTTCAGCCCCTGGAACAGGCCGCAGTCGATGAGCCAGCGGCGGTGCCCGTGCTCGAGCAGGACCTTGGATCCGGTGACGGTACCCGCGGCCCCGACGAAGGTCAGCGCGGTCATGGGGCGGGGCCCGTGCCGCGCGGTCAGCCGAGCAGCGCCGCGCGCAGCCGCTCGCGCACGGGCGCATCCAGCCCCGCCTCGAGCAGATACGCGGGCACCGAGCCCCAGTCGCGTTCGAGCGCGTCGTAGGCGGCCTCGAGGAAGGCCGGGTCCACGCCCGCGATCGTGCGCACCGCGGCGACGCCGCGCGCCGACGGGGTCGCGCCGCTCCAGGCGAGCAGCGCCTCGGCGAGCGCCTCGGGCGATCGGCGGCGGGCGCTCTCCAGGTAGTCCTCGACGATCGCCTCGCGCGGCACGTCGAGCGCCTCGAGCAGCATCGCGCACACGAAGCCGGTGCGGTCCTTGCCTGCGGTGCAGTGCACGAGGACGGTCGCGGGCTCGCCGTCGGTGCCGGCCGCGCGCGCGAGCGCCGCGCGCACCGCCGGCAGCAGCGCGCGCGGCATCCGCCGGTAGGTGTCCACCATCCACGCGAACGCCTGCTCGGGACCGAACGTCGGGTCGAGCAGGCCGTCGCGCCAGGCGCCGGCCTGCACCGCGGCGAGCTCGGGGGGCGAGTCGAAGACCAGCGTGCGCGGCGGCTGCGGCGTGCGCCACCGGCTGGGCATCGCGCGTCGCTCATCGTCGCGGCGCAGATCGAGCACGGTGTCGATGCCCAGCGCCGCGACCCGCTCGAGGTCCGGATCGGTGAGCTTGTGCAGCGCGTCGGAGCGGAACACGCGACGCGTCCGCAGTCGCGACCCGCCGGCCGCGGGCAGCGGCGCGATCGACCGGAAGTTGGGGGCGCCGGCGAGCGCGCCGAACTCGGCGGTCGTCCCGGGAGCGGCGTCGGGCGCCGCGGCGGTGCGGGTGAGGCTCATGCCGGAAGTATCGCACCCCCGCGCACCGGCGCTTCGCCTGCGACAATCGAGCCGCCGCGTCGGCCGCGCGGGCCCCCCGGCCCGCGGCGGACGCGGCTCGCCCCGATGCCGCCCGCGTCCCTGCTCACCGGTCCGATCCTGCCGACGCTGCTGCGGCTCGCGCTGCCCAACGTGCTCGCGCTCACGATGTCGGTCGCGGTCGGCATCGCCGAGACCCGTTACGTCGGCCTGCTCGGCGCGGCGCCGCTCGCGGCGATGGCGGTGGTGTTCCCGTTCGTGATGCTCGTGCAGATGATGTCCGCGGGTGCGATGGGCGGCGGCGTGTCCTCGGCGGTGTCGCGGGCGCTCGGCGCCGGCGATGCGGCGCGCGCCCGCGCGCTCGCCTGGCACGCGGTGGCGATCGGCACGGTCGCGGGCGTGCTCACCGGCGTGCTGCTCGTGGGCGGCGGGCGCATGCTGTACCGGCTGCTCGGTGCGCGCGGCGAGGTGCTCGAGCTGGCGGCGGACTACGGCACCGTGCTGTTCTCCGGCAGCGTGCTGATCTGGCTGCTGAATACGCTCGCGTCGGTGCTGCGCGGCACCGGCGACATGCGCGTGCCGTCGCTGGTGCTGCTGGGCACCGGCGGCCTGCAGATCCTGCTCGGCGGCGCGCTCGGTCTGGGGCTGGGGCCCGTGCCGGGGCTCGGCATGGCGGGCATCGCGCTCGGTCAGGTGCTCGCGTCGGCGCTCGGCACCGCGGTGCTCGCGGGGTGGCTGGTCTCGGGGCGCGCTCGGCTGCGGCTGGGCTGGCGCGGCGTGGCGCTGCGCGGCGGGCTGCTCGCGGACATCCTGAAGGTCGGTGCGCTCGCGTGCCTGTCGCCGGTGCAGACCGTGCTGACCGCCGTGATCGTCACCGGCCTGATCGCCCAGCTCGGCCTGCCGGCGCTCGCCGGCTACGCGATCGGTCAGCGGCTCGAGTTCCTGCTGGTGCCGATCGCCTTCGGCATCGGGGTTGCCGCGGTGCCGATGGTGGGCATAGCGATCGGCGCGGGCGACGTCGCGCGGGCTCGGCGCGTGGCGTGGACCGCGGGCGCGCTGTCGGCGGTCAACGTCGGGGTGATCGGTGCGGTGGTCGCGGTGGCTCCGGGGCTGTGGGCCACCTGGTTCACCGACGATCCGCAGGTGCTCGCCTACGCGTCGCAGTACCTGCGCTGGGCGGGGCCCGCGTTCGCCGCGTTCGGCTTCGGGCTCACGCTGTACTTCGCGTCGCAGGGATCCGGCCGGGTGCTCGGCGCGGTGCTCGCGGCCGGCGCCCGGCTCGTGCTGGTGGCCGCGGCCGGGGCGTGGCTCGCCGCGCGGGGGGCGCCCGCGTGGCAGTTCTTCGCGCTGGTCGCGGTTGCGATGGGCGTGTACGGCGCGGGGGTCGCGGCCTCGGTGCACTTCACGCGGTGGGGGCCGCGGGCGACGCGACCGCGCGAGGCACCCCGCGACGCGCGCTGAGCGCCGACGGTGCCCGGAGCCCGCGCGGCGTGGTGCGATCGACGCCGCGACCCGACCGTGCGGCTGCCCGTGCCCGTGCCCGTGCCCGAGCCCCGGCGAGGCGGTTCGCCGCGTGCACGCTCAGCGCATCGTCGACAGTTCGAGTCCGCCCGCCCACAGCATGTCGATGCCGATGCACAGCAGGATGAACGCGGCCATGCGCATCATCACCATGGTGCCGAGCGGGCCCATCCGCCGCAGCAGCGCGGCCGCGTGCCGGTTCGACAGGTAGATCGCCGCGGCGGTGATCGCGGCGCCGACCAGCGCCACCGCCGTGTGGGCGAGGTACTGGATCGGCGACGACGGCAGCTGCGCGCCGATCGCGATCGATGCGGCGACCGTGCCCGGGCCGGTCATCAGCGGGAAGGTGAGCGGAAAGAAGCTGCGCCGCTGCACCTCGTCCTCCGCCAGCGCGCTCGCCTCCCGGGCGGCCGCGTCGCGCACCGCGTCGTCGCCGTCGCTGTGCAGCATGCGCCAGCCGGCGGCCGCCACCAGCAGCCCGCCGCCGATGCGCACCACCGGCAGCGAGATGCCGAAGAAGTCGAGCACGTAGGTGCCCACCAGCAGCGATACCGCGATCACGAAGAACGCATTGATCGCGACCTGGCGCGCGAGCCGCACGATCGCGGCGTCGCTCGGGCCGGCGGTGGCGAGGAACACCGGCGCGGCGCTCAGCGGGTTGATGATCGGCAGCAGCGTGACCGGCACGACGAACACGGCCTTGGACAGCGGGATGAGCGATTCGAGCATCGGACGGGCGCGGGGGGAGGGCGGTGCGTCACTGTGCCACGAGCCGACCCGTGCCGGCGGCGCGCGGGGGGGGGCGGGCCCGCCGCGGGGTCGACCGCCGGTCGCTGCGCTATGATCGGGCGCATCCTCCGCGCCCGTCCCAGGACCTTCCGATGCGATCCGTCTTCAACTTCAGCGCCGGTCCGGCGGTGCTGCCCGAGCCCGTCCTCGAGCGCGCGGCCGCCGAGATGCTCGACTGGCACGGCAGCGGCCAGTCGGTCATGGAGATGAGCCATCGCGGCAAGGAGTACATGGCCATCCATGCGAAGGCCGAACGCGACTTCCGTGCGCTGCTCGACGTGCCCGACGACTACGCGGTGCTGTTCCTGCAGGGCGGCGCCACGCAGCAGTTCTCGATGGTGCCGCTCAACCTGCTGCGCGGCCACGCTCGGGCCGACTACGTGCACACCGGCGAGTGGTCCAAGAAGGCGATCAAGGAGGCGTCGCTGTACTGCCAGGTCAACGTCGTCGCCTCGGCCGAGGACCGGCGGAGCACCTACGTGCCGCCCCAGTCGTCGTGGACGCTGTCCAAGGACGCCGCCTACGTGCACGTGTGCACCAACGAGACCATCGGCGGCGTCGAGTACCACTGGGTGCCCGACACCGGCGAGGTGCCGCTGGTGGCGGACGTGTCGTCGCACTTCATGTCGCGGCCGATCGACGTGCGCCGCTACGGCCTGATCTACGGGGGTGCGCAGAAGAACATCGGCCCCGCCGGGCTCACGATCGTGATCGTTCGTCGCGACCTGCTCGGCCACGCGCCGAAGGGCACGCCGACGATGCTCGACTACAAGCAGCAGGCCGACAACGACTCCATGCTCAACACGCCGCCGACCTGGGCGATCTACGTCGCGGGTCTGGTGTTCGAGTGGCTGCTCGATCAGGGCGGCGTCGCCGCGATCGAGCGGCGCAACGTCGAGAAGGCGGCGCTGCTGTACGACTGCCTGGACCGCTCGTCGCTGTTCCGCAATCCGGTCGCCCCGGCCGACCGCTCGCGGATGAACGTGCCGTTCACGCTGGCGCGCCCCGAACTCGACGACGTCTTCCTGAAGGGCGCCGAGGAGCGGGGACTGCTGCAGCTGAAGGGCCACCGTTCGGTGGGTGGCATGCGGGCGTCGATCTACAACGCGATGCCGATCGAGGGCGTGCGTGCGCTGGTCGCGTACCTGCGCGAGTTCGAGGCGCGCCATGGCTGAGCCGCCGCCGCGCTTTCGCGTGCGGGTGCTCAATGCGGTCTCCGCGGCCGGGCTCGCGCGGCTGCCGCGGCCGCAGTACCGCGTCGGTGCCGACGAGGCCGAGCCGGACGCGATCCTGCTGCGCTCGGCCGACCTGCACGAGGTCCCGATCCCGGCGAGCGTGAAGGCGATCGGCCGCGCCGGTGCGGGCACCAACAACGTTCCGGTCGAGGCGATGAGCCGGCGCGGCGTGGTGGTGTTCAACGCGCCCGGGGCGAACGCCAACGCGGTGAAGGAGCTGGTGCTCGCCGGGATGCTGCTGTCGGCGCGCCATCTGCCCGACGCGCTTCGCTTCGTGGACGCCCTCGATCGCCGCGCGCCCGACCTCGATCGGCGCGTCGAGGCCGGCAAGAAGCCGTTCAGCGGGATCGAGCTGGCCGGCCGCACGCTCGGCGTGATCGGGCTCGGTCGCGTCGGCTGCCTGGTCGCCGACGCCGCGATCCGCCTGGGCATGCAGGTGATCGGCTACGACCCGCACATCACGATCGACGCCGCGTGGAGCCTGCCCTCGCAGGTTCGCCGCGCGCAGGGCCTGGGGGAGGTCGTGTGCGGCTCGGACTTCGTCACGCTGCACGTGCCGCTGATGCCGGCCACGCGCGGGCTGATCGGCGCCGAGCTGCTCGCCGTGGCGCGTCCCGGCGCGGTGCTGCTCAACTTCTCGCGCGACGCCGTGGTCGACGAGCCCGCGGTGCTCGCTGCGCTCCAGACCGGTGCGTTGCGCCACTACGTGAGCGACTTCCCGACCTGCGGGCTGCTCGGCCACCCGCGCTCGATCGCGTTGCCCCACCTGGGCGCCTCGACCGGCGAGGCCGAGGAGAACTGCGCGGTGATGGTCGCCGACCAGCTGCGCGACTTCCTCGAGCACGGCAACGTGCGCAACTCGGTGAACTTCCCGGACGCGTCGATGCCGCGCGAGTCTCAGCATCGCGTCGCGATCGCCAACGCGAACGTGCCGAACATGCTCGGCCAGATCAGCACCGCGATGGCGCAGGTCGGACTGAACATCCACAACATGCTGAACAAGTCGCGCGGCGAGACCGCCTACACGCTGGTCGACGTCGACAGCCCCGTGCCCGCGGACGCGGTCGCGAGGATCGCCGCGATCCCGGGCGTGCTGTCGGTGCGCGACCTGAGCGCGTCCGGCTGAGCGCGCGCGCTCGCGCGACCGCCGAGCGCCCGGTCAGGCCGTCGGCCGCCGCGCGGCCACCAGCGACGCCGCGATCGACGCCGCGACGACGAGCGCGGCGATGCCGAGCAGCGTTGCCGACACCGGGCGCTCGACCAGGATCCAGGCGCTCCCGTAACCCATCGCGAGCGACTGGTGCAGCGACGACTCGAACATCGTCCCGAGCACGAACGCGACGATGAGTGGTGCAGGCTCGAAGCGGGCCTTGCGCATCAGCCATCCCGCGACGCCCGCGACCAGCATCGCCACCACGTCGAGCGGATTGTTGTTGATGCTGTAGGCGCCCACGATGCACGTGAACACGATCAGCGGCGACAGGATACCGGCGGGCACGCGCAGCAGCCTGACGAACAGCCCGATCAGCGGCACGTTGAGGACGATGAGCATCAGGTTTCCGACGACCATGCTCGCGATCACGCCCCAGAAGAGCTCGGGCCGCTCGACGTACAGCTGCGGCCCCGGCGCGATGCCGTGGATCATCAGCGCGCCCAGCACGACCCCCATGACCGCGCCGGTCGGGATCCCGAGGTTCAGCAGCGGCACGAACGACGCCTGGACGGCGGCGTTGTTGGCCGACTCCGGGCCGGCGACGCCTTCGATCGCACCCTGGCCGAAGCGCTCGGGCGTTCGCGACAGGCGCTTCTCGAGCAGGTAGGACGCGAACGGAGAGATCAGTCCGCCGCCCCCGGGCAGCAGCCCGAGGACGAATCCGAGCACCGTGCCCCGTCCGATCGGCCCGGCGCTGCGCCGCCAGTCGTCCCGCGTCGGTAGCAGCTCGCGCGTGCGGGTCGGGGCAGCCAGGAGCTCGGCCTTCGTCGCACGTCGCTCCGCGTCGGCGAGCACCTCGCCGATGCCGAACAGCCCCATCGCCAGGATCACGATGTTCACGCCGTCCAGCAGGTACGCGGTGTCGAACGTGAACCGCTGCTGCCCCGACACGATGTCCAGGCCGACCGAGCTGAGGATCAGCCCGACCAGGGCGCTCACGAGCCCGCGAAGGCGAGAGCCGGTCGCGATGAAGACGACGAGCAGCAGCCCGAGGACGACCAGCGCGAAGCGCTCCGGCGAGCCGAACTGCAGTGCGACGCGGGCGAGCGGCGGCCCGATGAGGACGATGCCGACGACCGCGGCGAGGCCGGCGATCAGCGATCCGAACGCGCTCATGCCGAGCGCTGCGCCCGCGCGACCCTGCTTGGCCATCCGATGACCGTCGATGCAGGTCACGATCGAGGCCGCTTCGCCCGGGATGTTGATCAGCACCGACGTGATCGAGCCACCGTACATCGCCCCGTAGTAGATGCCGGCGAGCATGATGATCGACGCAGTGGCGTCCATCTGGAACGTGATCGGGAGCAGCAGCGAGATCGTGGCGGTCGGGCCCAGGCCCGGAAGCACGCCGACCGCCGTGCCGACGAACACCCCGATCAGGCAGAAGAGCAGGTTCGCGGGCGTGAGTGCGGTCGCGAATCCGAGGGTGAGCGCGTCCAGGAGGGGCACGTCGTCGTCGCTACAGGGGAATCGCCGGCAGCGGCACCTTCAGCAGACGCACGAACAGCAGGTCGGCCGCCACCGCGGCCCCGCCGGCGGTGAGCAGCGCGGTGCGCCACGGCATGCGCTCGATGCCCCGGACCATCGCGAGCAGCCCGGCGAAGGCGGCCGGCATGAAACCCACCCAGCCCATGCCCGCCGTGATGGCCGCCGCGATCGAGACGTACCCGAGCACCCGCGCACCGCCGCCCGGCGCGTGGTCGTCCGGGCGGTCCCGGCCGAGGCCGTCCGTCGCCGGCGTCTGCCGCCGCGCGTCGTCGGGACCTGCCGCCCGCCGCACGCGGACGAGGTCGACGCACAGCGACAGGCCGGCGGCCGCCGTGAGCAGCACGCCGAAGAGGAACGGGAACAATCCCGGTCCGGGCGAGCCGAGGTCGGTCAGGCCGAGCGCGCGGCCCTCGATCGCGGCGAACACGCCGAGCGCGGCGAACAGCGCCGAGCCCGCGGCTGCCCGGACGTGTTCGGCGATCAGTTCGGCACCATGCCGAGTTCGCGCACCGCCTTGCCCGTCTCGGCATGCGCGGTGCGGATGCGCTGCGTGAACCCCGTGGAGTCGAGGAACTCGACCGGCGAGTAGTACCGCGCCATCATCGCGGCGAACTCCGGCGTGCGCGACAGGTCGCGGATCGTGTCCTCCCACCACTTCACAGCGTCGGCGGGCATGCCCGCAGGCCCGCCGATCCCGAGGAAGATCGGAAGGATCAGCGGGAAGCCGAGCTCGCCGAAGGTCGGAACCTCGGGCTGGCCGGGGATCTTCACCGGGCCGCTCTCGGCGAGCAGGCGGATCTGCTTGTTCGCGAACGGCGGCCCGAAGTCCGTACCGATGCCGAACTCGATGTTGCCCCCGAGCAGCGCGGCCATCGCTTCCGAGCCGCCACCGAACGGCACGAAGGTCGCGCGCACGCCGAGCTTGCGCAGCGCGGCCTCCATCGCGATGTGGTTCGTGCCCCTGGGCGCGGCGGTCGCCCAGCGCAGCTTGCCCGGATTCGCACGCCCGTACTCGATGAGTTCCTGGATCGTCTTGAACCGCGAATCGGCGGCGACGTAGACCGGGGCGGTGTTGACCGTGAACTGGGCGATGAAGGTGAAGTCCTTGATCGGGTCGTACGGGACCTTCTGGAAGTACGGCGTCACGGTGAACGGGCTGGTCGACACCAGGCCGAGCGTGTAGCCGTCGGGCGTCGAGCGGGCGACGAAGCTCGAGCCGATCGTGGCCCCGCCCCCCGGCCGGTTCTCGACGACGATCGTCGTGCCGCGCGTCTTCTGCACCTGGTCGGCGATGAAGCGGATCGCCGCGTCGCCGCCGCCGCCGGCCGCGAACGGGACGACGATCGTCACCGGGCGGGCCGGATAGCGCTCCTGCGCGCGCGCCGCCCCGAACGTCGTCCCCGCGGCCATCGCCACGCCTGCCTTCAGCATTCCACGCCGGTTCATCCTGTGATCCTCCACGAAGCCGGGCCGCCGTCGGTCCGGGCGCCGCAGACGTTTACCATCGGCGACACGATTCGGCAACGATCGCGCGTCCGTTCCGTGGACGGGCTTCATGCCCGCCACGCGGCGACGACCTCGGCGACCGACGTGACCGTCGCGAATCCGCTCGCCAGCTTCGCAAGGTGGACGCGCCGTCGCTCCTCGACGTAGTCGGCGGTCGCATCGGACGGCACCACCACGAAGAAGTCCTCGAACATCGCGGCGCGGGCCGTCGAGTCGACGCAGCCGCTGGTGGCCACCCCCGTGACGATCACGGTCCGGATCGCGTTCGCCCGCAGGATCGACGCGAGGTCGGTGCCGTGGAACGCGCTGTTCCGATGCTTGACCACCTCGAGCTCGCGCGGCCCGCGCACCGGGCGGAACGGTTCCCAGTAGTCCGCGCCCCAGGTGCCCTCCAGGCACGCCTGCCCGAGCGCGCCGCGCGCGGCCATGATCTCGCCGAAGGGCGGCGCGACGTACACTGGATCGTAGATCCCGCGAACGAACACCCGCAGCGCATCCGCTGCGCGCGCGGCCTCCAGCAGCGTCAGCAGCGGGCCCCGCATGGCGTTCACCTGGACGAGTCCGTCCTTCGAGAATTCCGGGACCGAAGGATAGAAGCCTCGCGGATCGCAGAACTCGTTCTGCACGTCGACGATCACCAGCGCGGCCCCGGCGGGTTCGAGTTTCTGGCGCAGCGTCGGGAACACGTAGGCTGCGGCGGAGGGTGTCATCGGGGCTCCTCGGGGCGAGACGGACGGTGGGGACGGCGGCTCGGTCAGGTGCCGGCCAGGGGCGCGAGCAGCGACGGCACGGTCGTGGCGTCGAGTCGTTCGATCGCCTCGACCACCGCGCGTCGCCGGGTGTCGGTGATCGTCGCGGCGGCCAGCGCGTCGAACTTGGCCACGAGTTCGTGCCACGACATCGGATGGCTCGGTCGCCCCTTGGGCACGTCGACCCGCCGGACCAGCCGGTCGCCGTCGCGGGTGACCACCACGACCTCGGCGGGCATCGCCTCGACGTATTGCATGGCCGGATCCGCGCTGGCCGACACCCTTGCGCGCAATGCACGAACCGTCGGGTCGGCGAGCGTCGACGGCGTGAAGAGGTCCAGGTCGCAGCGCCCTTCCTTCAGCGCGAACGCGACCGCCACGTGCAGGCTCTGCTTGGCGGAGAACGCGTCGGCCGGATCGGCGTGGGGCGCGCACAGGTCGAGCGCCAGGGGGTGGACCCGCACGTCGACGCGATCGATCGCCTGCGGCGACAGGCCATGGGCGGCGCGCAGTGCGATCGCCGCGTCGATCGCCGCGTGCAGGCTGCCGGATGCGGCGTGGCGCTTGTAGGCGGTCTCGCGCAGGTGGAGTCGGCTGCCGAGGCCGTCCTGGATGGCCTCGGGTCTCAGGGTTCCGGACAGCACCCGCAGCCCGTAGCGGCCGCCGATCGGGTCGGCGCAGCTCGCCACGCCCTGGGCGGCCCACAGCGCGGCGAGCACCCCGGCGCTGGCCGCACGAGCCTGGTGGATGCAGCGGGCCGCGGTGCCCATCAGTTCGCGCAGCCCGGACGCCTGGGTGGCGGCGATGCCCAGCGCGGCGACGGTGCGGGCCTGGTCGAGCCGCAGCAGCCGGCACGCGCCTGCGCACGCGCCGAAGACGCCGAGCACGCCGGTCGCGTGCCATCCGCGCTGGTACAGCTCGGGCTCGACCGCCAGGCCGATACGCACCATGACCTCGAACCCCACGGCGTACGCGGCGACCAGGTCGCGGCCGGGCGCGCCGAGCGACTCCCCGAGCGCGAGGACCGCGGGCGCGATCACCGCGGCCGGATGCGCGATGATCCCGGCGTGCAGGTCATCGAGGTCGTGCACGCAGCCTGCGGCGGCATTGAGCGTCGTCGCATCGAGGATCGAAGCGCGGCGCCCGCGCATCAGCAGCGAAGCCTGCGCGGCACCGGCCATCGGCGCGAGCACCGCGTCGAGCGCGCTCACGGGGGGCTCCATCGCGCCCGCCACGCAGCACCCGAGCCAGTCGAGCAGGCTGGCCCGCACGACCGCGGCGTCCGCATCCGAGAGGTGCGTCCTCTCGAACGTCGACGCGAAGCGGGCGAGCGCCGCGGTCGCGGTCGCCTCGGTCGGGGCATGCGTGGTCACCGCGTTGGGTCCAGCAGGGTGCGGCCGTGCGTGCGTCGCTCGAGCATCGCGTCCAGCGCCGCGGGCAGGGCGTCGAAGCCGATCACCCGGGTGTAGTCGTGCAACCGGGTCGGTCGCATGTCGGCGAGGATGCGCGCCCAGAGCCGCTCCCGATGCGCGAGCGGATACGCGGCGATGCCGATCAGCACGACGCCGCGCAGGATGAAGGGCAGCACGGTGGTGTTCAGCGCCGGACCGCCGACGTTGCCGATCGCGGCGATCGTGCCACCCGCGAGCATGCGGCGGGTCAGCCACGCGAGGGTGTCGCCGCCGACCGAGTCGATCGCGCCGGCCCAGCGTCCGCTCTCCAGCGGTCGCCCCTGCGCGACCACCTCGGCGGCGTCGATGACCTCGGAGGCGCCGATCGAGCGCAGCAGCGGCGCCCGTTCGGCCTTGCCGGTCAGCGCATGCACCGTGTAGCCGAGCCGCGCGAGCATCTCGATCGCCAGCATCGACACACCACCGGTCGCACCGGTGACCAGCACCGGGCCGGCCTGCGGCGCGAGCCCCTCGCGCTCCATCCGCTCGATGGCGACCGCCGCGCACAGCCCGTTGCCTCCGATCGCTGCGGCCGCGAAGGGCTCGAGCGTCGCGGGCAGCCTGAGCAGCCAGTCGGCGCGCAGCCGAGCGAACTGCGCGAACCCGCCGTCGTGATCGATGCCCACCGCGTGCCCGCCGTTCTGCACGAGGTCACCGGGGACGAAACGTGGATCGGACGAGGACTCGACCGTGCCGACGATCTCCGCGCCGCCGATCCGGGGGTACGCGCGGATCAGTCGGTGGCGGCCCGCGTGCGCCAGCGCCGCCTTGTGGTTGAGCGCGCTGTACGCCACCCGCACGACCACCTCGCCGTCGCTGAGGTCGTCGACCCCGAGCTCGACCCTGCGGCCGACCGGGCGCGCGCCGTCGCCCGCGTCGAACAGCCGGTATGCGTCGAAGCGTCGGGGTTCCATCGCCGGTTGCTCCAGTGCGCCGCTCAGATCACCGCTGCGCGCCGCAGTCGTTCGATCGCGTCGTCGGTCAGGCCGAGTTCGGTGCGCAGCACCTCGACCGTGTGCTCGCCGAGCATCGGCGGCGCACGGGGCGGGGACGCGGGCGACTCCGACAACCGCACCGGGTTCGTCGCCAGGCGCATCTGACCGAGCACCGGATGCGTCGCGGTTGCGACCACGGCGCGGTGCGCGACCTGCGGGTCGGCGAGCACCTCGTCGAACTCGTATACCGGTGCGCTCGGCACGCCCGCCGCACCGAGTGCCGAAAGCACGGTGCCGCGCGGCAGCGTCGCGACCAGCGCCGACAGGCGCGCGGTCAGTGCCGGGCGATGGCGCACGCGCGCCTCGTGGGTCGCGAACCGTTCGTCGGACGCCATCGAAGCTTCGCCGAGGCTCGTGCACAGCCGCGCGAACAGCGCGTCGGTCGGCGCCGAGATCGTGATCGCGCCATCGGCGCATCGAAGCGCCTGCGCGGGCACGACCGTGGCCTGCTCGTTGCCGCAGCGCTGCGCGCGGGCGCCGCTCGCGAGGTGATGCGCCATTGCAATCGACGTCGCGGCGATCGCCGCATCGAGCAGCGCGAGATCCACCTGCTGGCCGCGCCCGCTGTGCCGGTCGCGATGGTGCAAGGCCACCAGGATCGCGCCGAACGCGTACAGCCCGCCGACGAAGTCGGTGATCGGCACGCCCACGCGCATCGGTCCGCCCTGCGGCGTGTCGTCCGCCGGTCCGGTGGTGCTCATCAGCCCGCTCATCGCCTGGAACACCGAGTCGAAGCCGGCCTGAGCCGCTCTCGGCCCGGTCTGCCCGAAACCGGTGACCGAGCAGTAGATCAGCCGCGGATTGAGCACGGACAGGCTCGCGTAGTCGAGCCCGTGGCGTGCCAGGTCACCGACCTTGAAGTTCTCGATCAGCACGTCGGCGCGGGCGGCGAGCCGGCGTACGAGGTCCGTACCCTCGGGCTTCGCGATGTCGATGCAGACCGATCGCTTGTTCCGGTTCGCGCACACGTGCATCGGCGAGAAGTCGGTGGTCTCGCCGCCGGGGCCGCGCAGCGCGGCCCCGCCCATGCGGCGTGCGTCGTCGCCGCCGCCGGGCCGCTCGACCTTGATCACGTCGGCGCCGAAGTCGCCCAGCATCTGCGCGGCGGTCGGGCCGGCGAGGATGCGCGAGAGGTCGAGGACCCGAAGGCCGTGCAGCGCGACGGTTTCCAAGCGGAGTCGAGTTCCCAGCGGCGACGGATCACGGCATCGGCCGTGAGATCGGGCGATTCTACGTCGTGCACGGACCGCGGCCGACGCGCGGATCCGGTTTCCGGGCCGCCCGGAGGCACCCCGCGGGCGCAGCCGGGAGCCGGACCGCAACGGTTCAGCGGCGTCGAACGGGGGCTTCGCGACAACGCGATTGCGGTCGGAGCGCCGTTTCCCGCAGACTGGCCTGCTTTCCCGGGAAGGGTTCGGAATGTCACGACCACTCGGCGCGGTGAGGCTGGGCATCCTCTGGCAGCGCATGACCGGCCTGATGGACGAGGTCGCGCAGGCCTTCGTGCGCACGTCGTTCTCGGTCGTCGTGCGGGAGAACTGGGACCTGGCCGTCTCGCTGATGGACGCCGCGGGGCGTCAGTTCGCGCAGTCGTCGCGCTCGATTCCGTCGTTCCTCGGCACGATGCCGCGCACGCTCGCGGCGATGCTCGAGCGGTACCCGCGCGAGACGCTCGAGCCCGGCGACGTGCTGATCTCGAACGACCCGTGGCTCGGCACCGGGCACCTGAACGACATCACGATGGTGCGCCCGATCTTCCGGGGCACGGAGCTGGTCGCGTTCGTCGGGGCCACGTTCCACACCGTCGACATCGGCGGCGCACCGAATCCGTTCGCCCGCGATGCGTTCGAGGAGGGGCTGTGCATCCCGGTGGCGAAGATCGTGCGCCGCGGCGAGGAGAACGAGGACGTCGTCGCGTTCCTGCGCGTGAACCTGCGCGAGCCGGACGAGACGCTGGGCGACATCCGGGCGCAGTTCGCCGCGTTCCAGGTGGCGCAGGTCAAGCTGCTCGCGATGCTCGAGGCCGAGGGCGTGCACGACTTGCGGTCGGTCACCGACGAGATCCTCGCGCGATCGGAGCGCAGCATGCGGGCTGCGCTCGCCGCGACGCCCGACGGCGAGTTCACCGACGAGGTGCTCGCGGACGGTTTCGAGGCGCCCCTGAGGATCTGCTGTACGGTGCGCAAGTCCGGCGAGGACATCGTGATCGACTTCGCGGGCACCGATCCGCAGGTCGACAAGCCGATCAACTCGGTGATGAACTTCACCTTCGCGTACAGCGCGTACGCGATCAAGTGCGCGTTCGACCCGCAGGCGCCGAACAACGACGGCGGGCTGCGGCCGATCCGCATCGAGGCGCCCGAGGGGTGCCTGGTGAACCCCACGCGTCCCGCGCCGGTATGGGGGCGTCACCTGTCGGGCCACTACCTCCCGTTCGCGATCCACGGTGCGCTGTCGCGGATGATCCCGGACCGGATCATCGCCGACAGCGGCTCGCCGATCTGGAACGTCTACTTCAAGGGCACGGACCGGCGCGGGCGTAAGTTCGTGAAGATGTTCTTCATGAGCGGCGGCTACGGTGCCCGGCCGAGCTCCGACGGGCCCGCGTGCCTGAGCTTTCCGACCAACGTGTCGAACAGCCCGATCGAGCAGTTCGAGAACCAGGTGCCCCTGCTGGTCACGGAGAAGCGCCTGCTCGTCGACTCGGGCGGCGCGGGACGGTTTCGCGGCGGTCCGGGTCAGCGCATCTCGTTCCGCTCGACCGCCGACTCGCCGCTGACCTTCGTGATCCGGCACGAGCGGGTCGTGCATCCGCCGCGCGGGCTGCTCGGTGGCATGCCGGGGTCCGCCGGGGTCGACCGATTGAACGGCGAGCGCATCGCCGCCAAGGCGGTGGTCACGGTGCGGCCGGGTGACGTCGCGACCTTCGAGACCCCCGGTGGAGGCGGGATGTTCGCGCCCGACGAGCGCGACCGCGAGGCGCTGCGACGCGACCTGCGCGACGGGCTGGTGTCGCCGCAGGCGGCCGTCCGCGACTACGCCGCGTCGCAGGCCGACGTCGAGGCCGCGGCACCGTCGACCTCGGGGACACGATGACCTCCGCTCGCCACGCGCCCTACCGCATCGGCGTGGACATCGGCGGGACCTTCACCGACCTGGTGATGGTCGACACGCGAACCGGCCGCATGTTCAACGAGAAGGTGCTGACCACGCCGCACGATCCGTCCGAGGGCGTGCTCACCGGGGTGCGGCTCGTGATGGCGAACGCCGGGGTCGCCGCCCGCGAGATAGAGCACGTGATCCACGGCACCACGCTCGTCGCCAATGCGCTCATCGAGCGCAAGGGCGTTCCGACCGCGCTGCTCACGACCGAGGGCTTCCGGGACGTGCTGCAGATCGGTCGGGAGTGGCGCTACGACATCTACGACCTGTTCATCCCCCCGGTCGAGCCGCTGGTGCCGCGCCACCTGCGGTTCGAGGTCGCGGAACGGGTCGGTCCCGACGGCGCGACCGTCGTGCCGCTCGATTCGGGCGCGCTCGGTGCCGTCGCTCGCCGGATCGCCTCGACCGGCGTCGAGGCCGTTGCGGTGAGCTTCCTGCACGCGTTCCGGGCGCCCGCCCACGAAGCCCGGGCCAAGGCGGTGCTCGAGTCGGTGATGCCGGGCGTGACAGTGTGCACCAGCAGCGAGGTGATGCCCGAGATCGGCGAGTACGAACGCACCGCCACGACCGTGTGCAACGCGTACGTGCAGCCGCTGTTCCGAAGGTACGTGTCGGCGCTGATGGACGGCCTGCGGCGCCTGGGCATCGAACGCGATCTGTACCTGATGCAGTCGGACGGGGGGACGGTCCACTACCGGACGGCGATCGAGTGTCCGATCCGGCTCGTGCAGTCGGGCCCGGCCGGCGGCGTGCAGGCGACCTCGCTGATCGGCCGACTGGCGGGCGAGCCCGACCTGATGTGCTTCGACATGGGCGGTACGACCGCCAAGGCCTGTCTGATCGACGGCTGCGAGCCCGCGCTGTCGGGCGACTTCGAGGTGGCGCGGCTGTCTCGGTTCCGCAAGGGCAGCGGCATCCCGCTGAAGGTGCCGTCGGTCGACATGATCGAGATCGGGTCGGGCGGCGGCAGCATCGCGCGGCTCGACCGCATGGGCCTGATCCGGGTCGGACCGGACAGCTCGAGCGCGGTACCCGGGCCGGCCTGCTACCGGCAGGGTGGCGAGGACCCTACGGTGACCGACGCGGACCTGGTGCTCGGCCACCTGGACGCCGCGTCGTTCCTGGGCGGGGACATGCGGCTGGACGCCGCGGCCGCGGCCGCGGCGATCGAGGCTCGCATCGCGCGGCCGCTGGGGCTGTCGGTGATCGAGGCCGCGGTCGGCATCCGCGAGACCGTCGACGAGCAGATGGCGCAGGCGGCCGGCATCCACGCGCTGGAGAAGGGCCGCAAGGCGGCCGACTACGCGATGGTGCCGATCGGCGGTGCCGGGCCGGTGCACGCGTGCCATGTCGCGATGAGGCTCGGCATGTCGCGCGTCGTCGTGCCGGCCGGCGCGGGGGTCGCGTCGGCCTTCGGATTCCTCGCCTCACCGCTCGCGTTCCGCTACGTGCAGTCCGTAGTGTCGTCGGTCACCGACCTGGACCCGGCGGCGCTCGCGGCCACGATCGAGGCGATCCGCCGCAGGGGTGTCGCGCTGCTGGTCGCTTCCGGGACGCCCGAGCCGGACTGCGTCGTGCGCGTCGCGGCCGCGATGCGATACGTCGGCCAGGGGTTCGAGGTCGAGGTGCCCGACGTCGACTGGCGGCTCGCCGCCGGCCTGCACGAACGACTGGTCGCCGGGTTCGAGCGCTGCTATCGCGCCCTGTACGGGCGGATCGAGCGCGACGCGCCGGCCGAGATCGTGTCGTGGCGCGTGGTGGTGTCCGGGCCCGTACCGGCGCTCGAGCCGAGCGGCACGACGGCGAGCCGGGGCGACGCGCGCGCGGCGCTCAAGGGCGAACGGGCGGTGTGGTCGCTCGAGCGCGGCGGGTTCGTCGCGACGCCCGTGTACGATCGCTACCGGCTCGCGGCGGGCGTGCGGTTCGACGGTCCGGCGATCGTGGAGGAGCGCGAGTCGACGGTCGTCGTGCCCGTCGGAGCGCGCGCACGCGTCGATGGCCGGGGCAACCTGGTCGTCGACCTGCCGGCCGCGGGCGAGGGGGCCGCCGCATGAAGCGCTATCCGCTCTGGATCGACGGCGACTGGGCGCAGCCGGTCGGCGGCGAGTGGTTCGAGTCGATCGATCCGTATCGCGGCACGGCGTGGGCCGAGATCGCGCGTGCACGTGAGGCCGACGTCGAACGCGCGGTCGGCGCCGCGCACCGCGCGATGCACGAGGGCCCATGGTCGGGCATGACGGCGACGCAGCGCGGCCACGCGCTGCGTCGGCTCGGCGACGTGCTCGCGGCGAACGCGCAGCGGCTCGCCGAGGTCGAGGTCCGGGACAACGGCAAGCTGATCGCCGAGATGGCCAACCAGTGCCGCTACCTGACCGAGTGGTTCCACTACTACGGCGGACTGGCGGACAAGATCGAGGGCACGGTGCCGCCGATCGACAAGTCCGACGTGCTGAACTTCACGCGGCCGGAGCCGATCGGCGTGGTCGCGTGCGTGACGCCGTGGAACTCGCCGCTGCTGCTGATGGCGTGGAAGGTCGCGCCGGCGCTCGCCGCGGGCAACGCCGTCGTCGTCAAGCCGTCGGAGCACGCGTCCGCCTCGACGCTGGAGTTCGCCGCGCTGACCCGGGAGGCGGGCTTGCCTCCCGGCGTCGTCAACGTGATCACCGGGCTCGGCGCCGAGGCCGGCGAGGCGCTGGTCGCCCACCCGCGGGTCCGCAAGGTCGCGTTCACCGGTGGGGAGCCAGGTGGACGCCGGGTGAACGTCGCCGCCGCGGCCGACTTCAAGCACGTGACCCTGGAGCTCGGCGGCAAGTCGGCGAACATCGTGTTCGACGATGCGCGGCTCGACGACGCGCTGTCGGGAGCCATCTCGGGCATCTTCGCCGCGAGCGGCCAGACCTGCATCGCGGGCTCGCGGCTGCTGCTGCACGAGTCGATCCACGACGCGTTCGTCGAACGGCTGGTGGCGGCGGCCGCCACTGCCCGGGTCGGCGACCCGATGTCGCCCGATACGCAGGTGGGCCCGATCACCACCGAGGCCCAGTACCGCACGGTGCTCGAGTACATCGACGTGGCGAAGGCCGAGGGTGCGCGCTGCGTGCTGGGCGGCGGTCCGGCCGAGCCGCCGCCGGGCGCGCGCGGACGATTCGTTCAGCCGACGATCTTCGTCGACGTGGCGCCGTCGATGCGGATCGCCCAGGAGGAGGTCTTCGGGCCGGTGCTGTCCGTGATCCGGTTCCGCGACGACGACGAGGCGGTGGCGATCGCCAACGGCACGCGCTTCGGTCTCGCCGCAGGGGTGTGGACCGAGAGCCTGCGCCGCGCGGTCGTGCTGTCGAAGCGCCTGATGGCCGGGACGGTCTGGGTCAACACCTATCGCTCGACGAGCTACACGACGCCGTTCGGCGGCTACAAGGCCTCCGGGCTCGGCCGGGAGAACGGGATCGCGGCGATCCGCGAGTACCTGCAGACCAAGAGCGTGTGGTTCCACACCGGCGGGTCGCCGGCCAATCCCTACATCCGCCGATGACTCCGGCGCAGGCACGCCCATGACTTCCGAGACGACCGTCGCGAGCGCCTTCGCGCAGGCCCTGGCCGAGGCAGGGGTGCGCCGGATCTACGGGCTGCCCGGCGGCGGCTCCTCGCTGGACGTGATCGAGGCGGCGGCCGCGCGCGGCATCGACTTCGTGCTCACCCGGACCGAGAGTGCGGCGGTGATGATGGCGGGCGCCCTCGCCGAGACCACGGGCGTGCCGGGCGTCGCGCTGACGACCAAGGGGCCCGGGCTCGCCAACGCGGCCAACGGCGTCGCCTACGCGTCGCTCGACCGGGCCCCTGTGCTGGTCGTCACCGACGGTTTCACGGCCGCGCAGCGGGCGTACGTCACGCACCAGGTCTTCGATCAGCGCGCGATGCTCGCGCCGGTGGTCAAGGGTCACGCGAGCCTGGACGGTCCGGACGCCGGCGACGAGATCCGCCGGGTGATGGCGCTCGTCGCGGCACTGCCGCAGGGGCCGGTGCACGTCGAACTGACCGGCGAGGCCGCCCGCCGGCGCCTGCCCGGTGGGCTGCCGCCCGCGCTTCGCGCCGCGGTCGAGGCGCCGGACCCGGATGCGATCGGTGCGGCGCGACGGCTGCTCGGGTCGGCGCGGCGGCCGGTGGTGATCGTCGGCCTGGAGGCCCGTCGCCATGCCGGCGCGGTGCGACGCTTCGTCGAGCGGCTCGACTGCCCGGTGCTGCCCACCTACAAGGCCAAGGGGGTCGTGCCGGACACCGATCCGCGGGTGACCGGGGTGTTCACCGGTGGCGAGCAGGAGGCCGAGTGCGTCGACCGTGCCGACCTGATCGTGCTGGTGGGCGTGGACCCGGTCGAGCTGATCCTGCAGCCCTGGCGCTATTGCGTGCCGGTCCTGGAGGTGTCGGCCGTCCGGTACGCGGTCCACTACGTGACGCCGGCGGCGTCGGTTCGCGGGCCGGTGGACGCGGCGCTCGAGGCGCTCGCCGTGGACCGCCCGGCGCCCGACTGGAGCCCGGCCGAGATCGCCGCCCTGCGCGACGGCGTCCTGCGGCGCCTCGCGTATGGGCCCGTGACCCACGGGGTCGCGCCCGACCGCGTCGTGCAGGCCGCGGCGGCGGCGTGCGCGCGCCGTGCAGTGTCGCCCCGCGTGTCGGTGGACGCGGGGGCGCACATGTTCTCGGCCACGGCGTTCTTCCCCTGCGAACGACCGGGCGACCTGCTGATCTCGAACGGGCTGGCCACGATGGCCTTCGCGCTGCCCGCGGCGATCGCCTCGGCGCTCGACGATCCCGGACGGCCGACGATCTGCCTCACCGGCGACGGCGGCCTGCTGATGGGCATGGGCGAACTGCTCACCGCCGCGCAGCAGCGCGCCCGGATCGTGGTGATCGTGTTCAACGACGGCGCGCTGTCGCTGATCGACGTCAAGCAGCAGAGTCGCGCGCTTGCGCCGCGCGGCGTGCGCTGGGAGCGGTGCGACTTCGCCGCGTCGATGCGCGGCTGCGGAGGCGTCGGCCTGACCGTGCGCACCGAGGCCGAACTCGAGCCCGCCCTCGAGGTCGCGCTGTCGGCGGACGGCCCGGTGCTGATCGACGTGCACGTCGATCCGGCCGGCTATGGGCGCCAGCTGAAGGCGATGCGCGGCTGAGTCCGGGCCGCGGCGGACGACGACGGGACACCGACATGTGGCAACCCTCCAGGATCATGGTCGACGGCGAACTGATCGCGTTCGACCAGGCGTGCATCCATCCGCTGTCGCTCGCGGTCGCGTACGCGACGACCGTGTTCGAGGGGATTCGGGCCTACCGGCACGCCGACGGGCGCTACACGCTGTTCCGCCTGCACGACCACGTGCGACGCCTGCAGATCGGCATGAAGGTGATGCGGTTCGACGGCAGGCTCGAGGCGGATCGGCTCGCCGAACACTTGTCGGCGCTGATCCGGGCGAACGAGCCCGACGACGACGTCTACGTGCGGCTGCTCGTGTACATCAAGGGCATCGGCCTGATGGCCACGCGCGGTCCGGTCGGCTGGACCGCCGCGGCGATGCCGCGGGACAAGCCCAAGTTCGCCGAGAAGGGCATGCAGCTCGGCGTGAGTTCCTGGAGCCGGCTCGCCGACAACGCGAGCCCGCCCCGCATCAAGGCCACCGCGAACTACCACAACGCCCGGCTGACCCAGCTGCAGGCGCAGTCCGACGGCTACGACGGTGCCCTGATGCTCACCCCCGGCGGCAAGGTCTCCGAAGCGCCGATCGCATGCTTCTTCATGGTCCGCGACGGACGGCTGATCACGCCGAGCCTGTCGAGCAACATCCTGGAGAGCATCACGCGCGACACGATCGTCACGCTGTACGAGGCGACCACCGGGCGCAGGGTCGAACAGCGGGAGGTCGATCGAAGCGAGCTCTACTTCGCCGACGAGGCGTTCGTCTGCGGCACCGGCCAGGAGATCGTCCCGGTGGTCGGCATCGACCGGCTGCCGGTCGGGGACGGCGTTCCGGGGCCCGTCACACGGGAGCTGCAGCGCCAGTACTTCGAGGTGGTCCGGGGCATCGTGCCGGACGCCCACGGCTGGCACACGCCGGTCTGAGCGACGGGGTCCGGCTCGCCGAGCGCGTCGGCTAGCGCTGCCGCAGCGCCGCGCCGGCCTCGGCCAGGTGGTGCACCAGCTGCTCGGTGTACGCGGGCAGCGTGCGTCGGCGCGGCCGCACCAGGCTCATCTGCCGACGCGCCCACGGTTCGGCGAGCTCGACGAGCCGCAGGCGGCGGCCGTCGTCGTAGCGCAGGGCGCAGGCGCGCGGCACCACCGCGATGCCCGCGCCGGCAGCCACCATCTGGCACACCGCGTCGAAGCTGCTGACCTGGATGCGCAGGCTCACGCGCTTGCCCTGGGCCTGCGCGATCCGGTCGACGAAGACCTGGATCGAGTTGAACTGGTTCAGGCCGACGAAGCCGAAGCGGTCGAGCACCTCGGACAGCCGGACCCGGTCGGGCAGGGGCGGCACCGCGTCGTGCGACGCGATCAGGACGAGCTCGTCGGGATACAGCGGCAGGACCTCCAGCTCGTCGGACTGAACGTGCGCGGCGATCACCCCGAGGTCGGCGATGCCCTTGATCACCGAGGCCATCACCTCCTCGGACGAGCACTCCGTCAGCTCGATGTCGATCGCGGCGTGCTCGCGCAGGAAGGGCGACAACGCATCGGCCAGGAACGTGTTGGTG
>Ga0169931_10002710_pt1 | contig 28594 bp, 22 predicted proteins | sample Kivu_15m_20L_FD_129675 | JGI IMG/M metagenome (GOLD analysis project Ga0169931, IMG submission 129675) | Freshwater microbial communities from Lake Kivu, Western Province, Rwanda to study Microbial Dark Matter (Phase II) - Kivu_15m_20L... | ecosystem: Environmental > Aquatic > Freshwater > Lake...
ACGGGCGTGTGAGCGGTCTTCCCGTCGTCACGCTCGAAACGGGCAAGAAGGCGCACTGCATCCAGGCCGACCCGGCGAACAAATTCGCCTTTGTGCCGCATGTGGGCGAGCTGAACAAGGTGGAGCAGCTCTGTTTTGATGCGCAGGCCGGCATGCTCACGCGCAACACGCCGCCGCATCTCCCTGGCGGCGAGGGTGAGGGGCCGCGGCACATGCAATTCCACCCGAGCCGCAAGTGGGCCTACTTTGTCAACGAGCAGGGCAAAAGCGTGACGCTGTGCGATTACGATGCTGACAAAGGAACGCTCAAAGCCCGCCAGAGCGTGCCCACTGTGCCGGAAGACTGGCGCACGAAAGGCTCCTGCGCCGACATCCATGTCAGCGCCGACGGCCGCTTCGTCTATGCCTCGAATCGCGGCCACGATAGCCTCGCCGTCTTTTCCGTGAATGCGCAAACGGGTGAACTCACACCGCACGGCCAGACGCCGACGGAAAAGACCCCGCGCTCCTTCTGCCTCACGCCCGGCGATCAATTTATCGTCTCCGCCGGTGAAGGATCGCACAAGCTCATCGTCTTCCGCCGCAACGCCGAAACCGGCGCGCTCACCCCGCTCAAAACCTACGACTGCGGCAAAGGCCCCGCCTGGGTGATGAGCGTGAAGTTTGACTGATCCTCTCGTCATTCGTCGTCGAGTTGCACAAGTCGAAGCTGAAGGACAAAACCATTTGCCTTACCGTCTCAGGCGAAGTGATTCGGACGATCATGGGTTCCTGTAGCTGTTTGGACCAACATGCCGCGTATGCTTGGCCCGAAGCACTTTGTTCAATGGTGTTTCTGCGAAATCGCGCTCGGAAACCATCACCAGGACACCGTGGGTTCCAACGGCAAGCGTGAGATTCAAGGCCGCCATGACAGTGATGATCATGTGTCCGATGCGTGAAGATGGATGACGACCTACCGGAAGGAGCGCGGTCCAGAGCAGCAAGCTGGCCGCTACACCCGTAAAACCCAAGGTGTAAGGGAAGAACCAGTCGGGTCCATTTTGCGGGAAGGTATAAGCCACAACCGGCTCCATGATGGTGAAGTAGATGCGACACAGTTGCTGCAACAGGTAGAACGCCGAGTTAACAACCAAGGCCATGCAGAGCGTTATCTTCATTACCTACGATGCTCGTGTGCTGCTTTGGAGCCGTCAAGGAAGACAATCCGTTGAAGAATTATCCACTCTTCGCGTTCCCAGCAAATGTTCCTCCGCTTTATCGTGCTCTTCGCTCTCTGCCCGTTGCTCTCCGCCTTCGCTGTAGCGCAGCCTAATGTTCTCTGGTTCGTTGTGGATGACATGTCTGCGAACTTCTCCTGCTACGGCGAAAAGCTGATCCAGACACCTGCCGTGGACAAGATCGCGGCGGAGGGCACGAAGTTCACACATGCCTTCGTGACCGCGCCGGTGTGCTCTCCTTGTCGTTCGGCGATGATCACGGGCATGTATCAGACCACCATCGGCTCGCATCATCACCGCAGTGGGCGTGGCGAGATGAAAATCCACCTGCCGGAGGGCGTGGAGCCGGTGCCGGTGCTGTTTCAGAAGGCGGGTTACTTTACCTGCATCGGCAGCGGTTTGACCGGGAACGCGCAGCAGGGCAAAAAGAAGAAAGGCGGAGGCTTGGGCAAGACGGACTACAACTTCGAATATGAGGGTGCCATCTACAACAGCCACGACTGGGCCGGGCGCGGTGAAAAGCCTTTCTTCATGCAGGTGCAGCTCAGCGGCGGCAAACAGCGCGGCGGCACCGATGAACGGGCGCAGGCTCTCTCACGCAGCGCGGAGCAGGCCTTTGGCAAGGCCGTGCAGCCCGATGATGTGACGCTGCCGCCCTACTACCCGCGTGATCCAGTGCTGCTGCGGGACTGGGCTGCCTACCTCGACACCGTGCGCTTCACCGATCAGCATGTGGGCCGCGTCATCGACCGTTTGGAAAAAGAAGGCCTGCTGGAAAACACGCTCGTCATCTTCATGACCGATCACGGCATCAGTCATGCGCGCGGCAAGCAGTTCCTCTATGATGAGGGCACGCATGTTCCCTTCGTTGTGCGCGGACCCGGCATCGCGAAGGGAGCGGTGCGCGATGATCTCGTCATGCAGATCGACATGGGCGCTCTTTCACTCGCCGCCGCAGGCATTCCGATCCCCGCAAAGATGCAGGGCCGCGACATCTTCGCGAAGGACTATCAGCCACGCGAGGCCATCTTCGCCGCGCGGGATCGTTGCGATGAAACCATCGAGCGCCTCCGCAGCGTGCGCACGGACAAGTTTCTCTACATTCGCAACTTCCACCCTCAGCGCCCGCATCTCCAGCCAAACGCCTACAAGGACGGCAAAACCATCGTGCAGACGCTGCGTTCGCTTCATGCGGACGGCAAACTGCCCGCCATCTCCGAATCACTGCTCTTCAGCCCCGCACGACCCGCCGAGGAACTCTACGACTATCAGAGCGATCCCTTTCAGCTCACCAATCTCGCCTCGAATCCCGAGTTCAAAACCCAGCTCGAATCCCACCGCGCCAAACTTGATCAATGGATGGCCGAAACCCAGGACAAAGGCCCCGAATCCGAGGCCATGTATGACAGCGACATGGTGGAGTATCTCGGCAGGGACAATCCCGAGGTCGCGAAGAACATCGCCACGATGAAGCAGTGGGCGAAGGAGGGGAAATAAACCGCGTTACCTTCGCGTCGGTGCTGCGACGATCTCATCCAGCTTTGCGATCATCGCCTTGAGTCGTTCTGGTTGTTCGGCGCTCACATCCTTCTGCTCTGCTACATCAGTCGGCATATGATAAAGGCGGTGCAGCGGAGCCTGGCTTTCGTCGCGGGTCTTCATCGTGACCACGGCCTGGGATTTGCCCTTGGTTTTCATGCGCACGAGCTTCCACTCGCCCATGCGGAGGCCGAGGTTGGCACCATTGTTGTCCTGCTGGAGCAGTGAATCGCGGCCTTTGGCACCTTTTTCACCGAGAAGAGCCGGGAGGATGTTCTGGCTGTCGAGGCAGGCGTTTTTAGCGAGAGACGTTTCGGTCAGTGCAGCAAAGCTCGCGGCAAGATCGACGGTGCAGACGACTTCATCCGAAACGCCCGGCTGAATGCGAGAAGGCCAGGTGGCGATGAAAGGCGTGCGCGTGCCACCTTCATAGACGCTGTATTTGCCGCCGCTGAACGGCCCCGCAGGCTCGTGGGAGCCGAGTTTCTCCACCGCGCCATCGACGTAGCCGTCATCGAGCACGGGACCGTTGTCGGAGCAGAGAATGATGAGCGTGTTTTCAGCCAGCTTGAGCCGGTCAAGCGTCTTCATGATCTCGCCCACGCTCCAGTCGAACTCGACGATGGCATCACCACGATAACCGAGCGGTGTTTTGCCCTGGAAACGCTCGTGCGGCATGCGCGGCACATGGATGTCGTGGCTGGCGAAGTAGAGGAAGAAGGGCTCTTTCGCATGCGCCTCGATCCAGCGGTTCGTTTCGTTGATCCAAGCATCGCCGAGGTCTTCATCGCGGAAGCGTGCGGCGTTGCCGCCGGTGTAGAAGCCGATGCGGCCGATGCCGTTGTGGATCGTCTGGTTGTGACCATGCGTCCAGTTCATGCGCAACGTGTCGCGATGCGTGATGCCGGTGGGATGGTTTTCATCCGGTGCCTTGTCACCCACCCACAGCGGGTCCTTCGCATCGAGATTCCGCACGCGATGATCGTCCACATAGACCTGCGGCACGCGATCGTTCGTGGTCGGCAGCAGCAGGCAGTGATCAAAACCGATCTCCAACGGCCCGGGCTTCAATTCGCCGTTCCAGTCCGGCTTCGGATTGCCAAGGCCGAGATGCCATTTGCCAATAACCGCCGTGGCATAGCCGGCCTTTTTCAAAATCGACGCCATCGTCTCCGTGCCCGGCTTGATCAGCGCCGGACCATTCGGTGGAGCCACGCCCGTGCCTTTTTGACGAAACGCAAACGTGCCCGTGAGCAGCGAAAAACGCGTCGGTGTGCAGGTGGAGGCGCTGCAGTAGCCGCTGGTGAAGCGCAGCCCCTTCGCAGCCAGTTGGTCGATGTTCGGCGTCGTCACCGATTTCGCCCCGTAGCATCCCACATCCCCGTAACCGAGGTCATCGGCCATGATGACGATGATGTTGGGCTTCGCCGCAAAGAGCGAAGGGCTAAGAGCGAAGAGTAGAAAGGCAAGGAATCGGGACATGACCTGCAAACGAGCCGCGGATCGCCCGCTTTGCGAGGAAGTTTTGAGGCCGTCTCACGTTCAGGGTGAATCCATGCGACTTCTTGTTCTTCTCTCGTCCTTCGCCATTGCTTCGCTTCGCTCACCCCTGCGGGGCAGCATGCGCTTCGCGATGCTGGCTGTCTCGCTTTGCTCGGCTCTGCATTCGTCATTTTCGGCGCAGCCGAATTTCCTCCTCGTCATGGTCGATGACATGGGCTTCTCCGACCTCGGCTGCTATGGCAGCGAGATCGAAACGCCCAACATGGACCGCCTAGCCGCGAATGGCCTGCGCTTCACGCAGTTCTACAACACCGCGAAGTGCCATTCCTCGCGTGTGAGCCTCCTCAGCGGCCGCTGGTGCCGTCAGGCCGGTGATGTGGGTTTGAAGCGCGCCGCGATCATTCCCGAGGTTCTTGCTCCAGCGGGCTATTTCACCGCGATGACAGGCAAATGGCATCTCAGCCAGGAACCGACAAATTTTGGCTTCCAGCGCTACTTTGGCCATCTCTCCGGCGCGACGAACTATTACCGCGGCGATAACACTTTCCGCCTGAACGGCCAAAAGTGGCCCGTGCCCGAAAAAGGCTTTTACACCACCATCGCGAACGTGGACCGCGCCATCGAGTTCATCGGCGAGGCACGTCAGGCGAAGAAGCCATGGTTTCAATACATCGCCTTCAATGCCCCTCACGCGCCTCTGCAGCCGCTGGAGCAGGATTACCGCAAGTATCTCGGCCATTACGATGCCGGTTGGGACAGCGTGCGTGCCGCTCGCGTCGCAAAACAGAAGCAAATCGGCCTGCTGCCCTCGAATCTCGAAGAATCACCGCGCCCGGAGCTTGTGCGTGCTTGGGATCAGCTCACACCCGAGCAAAAAGCGTGGGAAGCCAAACGCATGACCGCCTACGCAGGCCTCATCGACCGCATCGACCAAGAAATGGGCCGCCTCATCGCCGATCTCGATCAAAACGGCGATCTCGCCAACACCGTCATCCTCTTCGTCTCCGACAACGGCGCCTGCCCCTACGACCGCGGCCGGCCGGAGCCGGACGCGCAGCCTTTTGATCCCAAAACAAACTGGAGCGATAGCACTGGCTGGGCCTGGGCGCGGAACTCGCCCTTCCGCTACTACAAGCAGAACCAATTCGAAGGCGGCGTCTCCACGCCCGCCATCCTGCACTGGCCCGCCGGTTTGAAGCAGAAGCCCGGCAGCGTCATCGACACGCCCGCGCATCTCGTCGATGTGCTGCCCACCTTTGCCGAACTCGCCAGCGCCAAGCTCCCGGAGAGCTTTCCTGACCGCGAACTCACGCCGCTCGCCGGCACCTCCCTCGCGCCGATCATCGTGGCTGGCGAGTTGAAGGCACGTCCGCCGATTCATCTGCTCTTCGCGAGTGATCGCGGCCTGCGTGATGGCGATTGGAAGCTCGTCAGCTTTCAAAGCGAGCCTTGGGAGCTCTACAACCTCCACACCGACCGCACCGAGCTGCACAATGTCGCCGCGCAGCATCCTGAGATCGTCCAGCGCATGGTCAAACAATGGCACGACATGGCCGAGCACGTCCTCATGACCCCGCCGAAGGAACGCGCTCCCGTTTCCACCGAACCCGGCGATCATCGCCACCGCGAATGGACCGATTACGACAAGCCGCTCACCGAAGGCCGGGTCCGCAAAGGCAAACAAGCCGCCGCCACACTCCCCCGCGCCCGCAAAGGCACCCAACTCACCGTCGAAACCGATCAACTCATCCTCCAATGCACCGGCGACGACCCCGGCCTCGCCTTCGAAAGACTCGCCCTCTCCCAGCCCGGCCCCTACACCCTTGAATTCAAACTCCAAAGCAAAGCCACCGGCCCCGCCGAACTCTGCTGGACCACCGACCCCCAAACGACCCTCCCCAACGGCAAACACCTCGACTTCGAAGTCAAACACGACGGCGAGTGGCACGACCATACGATCCGTATCGACGAAGCGAAGACGCTGCACGCTCTGCGGCTCGATCCCTGTGGTGGAGAAGGCGAGGTGCGGATCGAAGGCTTGATGCTGAAAAACGCAGGCGGCGAGGTGCTGGTAAAGTGGCCGTGAAATGGCGAAGCAAAGTAGCCATCTCGCTCCGTCGAGATGAGCACAAGGCTTTCGCCGGACTCATGGATGTCCGAAATGCGGCAACGAAATCGCTGACCATGCTTCAGGCTCATCTCGCGGAGCGAGATGGCTACTTTGCTGGCGCGATCCTCGTAACCGCCAATCCTCCATCACACAACAAATCGAGTGTGCTGCTGTGACAGACTGCCGACCTTGGATCGTTCACCAAACATGCCGCGCCTGCTTCTGACCTTCCTCCTGCTGTCTGTTTTCAACTCACTCCTGGCCCAGTCCGCCAAAAAGAAAGCCACCCAAGCCAACTCCCCCGACATGTGGGTCACGTCGCCGGTTCCGACGCTGCCGGCGGGTGTGACGCATCACACCTTCACCAGCCAGTCGATGAAGCGTGAGGTGGGTTACTGCCTCTACCTGCCGCCGGGGTATGAAAAGGACACGGAGCGGCGCTATCCGGTGATTTATCATCTGCATGGCGCAGGCGGGAACGAAACGAAGACCGTGTATTCGGCCAGTGTGCTGCATGAAGGAATTTTGGCGGGCAAACTGCCGGAAATCGTGATGGTGTTCCCGAATGGCGGTCGCTCGACGATGTATCAGGACAGCGGCGACGGACGATTCATGTCGGAGACGATGATGATCCAGGAACTCATCCCTCACATCGACGCGACCTATCGCACGATCGCGGATCGCAAAGCGCGCTGCATCGAGGGCTTCAGCATGGGTGGTCGCGGCTCCACGAACCTCGCCATGAAGCATCCGCAGCTCTTTGGCTCGCTCTTTAACCAAAGCGGCAACGTGTATCGCGTCTCCGACGCCAAAAATCTCCCAAACGCCTACCTCGGCGATGACCCGCAGCGTCTGCGCGACAACGACGCCTTCCTGAACCTCGAAAAGAACCTCGACTACATCAAAGCGAACCTCCGCATTCAGGTCGCCTGTGGCACCGCAGACCTCGATCACCTCATCACCGTGCGCGAATACCACGAGGCGCTGACAAAGCTCGGCGTCCAGCACAGCTACTTCGAAGTCGAAGGCCTCGATCACAATCAAAAGAAGATGATCGATGGCCGCAAAGAGACATGGTTTGACTTCCACATCGAATCGCTCAGGCTCAATCAAGTCCCGCTGCACTACCTCAAACCATGAAGCGATTTTTCGTCATTCTCCCGATGCTTTGCCTGTGGTCGCCCGTCACAGCAGCGCTGCCCGGCGCGGAGTCGCTGGCGAAGCTCATTGCGAAGCAGTTCGACACCAACACCGATGACAAGATCGATGCCGGAGAGTGGCAGACGGGCATCGCCGATGGCTTCGGCAAGCTCGACGCCAATGGCGACGGCTCCATCAAGTCCGAGGAAGTGGACGAACTGAAGAGCGACATCGCGCAGGCATCCAACGACATCGCCGCGCTGCTCGTCGTGGAGCTGATCAAGCAGTTGCTCACCGGACTCGACGCCGACAAAGACATGTCCGTGAGCCGCAAGGAATACGACGAGCTCTCCCTCTCGGTCTTTGCGAAGCTCGACACCGACAAAAACAACAGCCTCGTGCTTGCCGAGCTCGCCGAGCTTCCCGTCCGTCTCCTGGCGCACTGAAGGGCGCTTCGCGGAGCGCGTGGCATTTCGATGCGAAAGCCTCCCCGTAGGTCACGTAGCTGATCCTATGACAAACCGTCGCCGCTTCATCACCACCGCCGCCCTTGCCATTCCCTTCATTGGTCGGAGTGCCTCGCCCGGCGCGAAGGTTCTCGAAACGAAGATCATCTCCCAGCAGCCGGAGTTCTATCATGGCTGGCCGACCGTGGTGCAGCGTGCGAACGGCGATCTCTGGGTGACATGCTCCGGCGGTCGGGAGGCTCATGTGTGTCCCTTCGGAAAAGTGGTGGCGATGAAATCCACCGACCACGGCAGCACCTGGTCCACCCCGCGTGTGATTTACGACGGACCCATTGATGATCGTGACTCCGGTGTGCTAGAGACGGCGAAAGGCACGTTGCTTGTCACTACCTTCACTTCGCTGGCCTACGAGGATTCATTCAAGAAGGCCACCGCAATGGCCGAGCACACGGACAAAGGCTGGGTGTCGAAAGCGATGCCCGCCGATCGTTACGCCCGCTGGAAAGCCGCGCATGAAAAGCTCGGTGACGAGGAGCGCAAGGCTCAGCTCGGTGAATGGGTGCTGCGCTCGACCGATGGCGGTGAAACGTGGTCAAAACCGATTCCGACGATCGTGAACAGCCCGCACGGCCCGATCCAGCTCAAGGATGGACGTCTGCTCTACGCCGGGAAGCAGTTGTGGAGCACCGACAAGAAGATCGGTGTGGCTGAGTCGCGGGACGATGGCCTGACGTGGCAGTGGCTGGCAGAAATTCCGACGCGCAAGGGCGACGCGGTTGTGGCCGGTTATCACGAATTGCACGCCGTTGAAGCAGCCGACGGCACGATCATCGCGCAGATTCGCAATCACAACGCGGCGAACAAGGGCGAGACGCTGCAGACAGAGTCGAAAGACGGCGGCAAAACCTGGAGTGAACCGCATGCCATCGGTGTCTGGGGTCTGCCCTCGCACCTGCTCCGCCTGCGTGATGGCCGCTTGCTCATGACCTACGGCCATCGTCGCAAGCCCTTCGGCAACCAAGCCCGCCTCAGCACCGACAACGGCCAGACGTGGGGAGAAGCCATGATTCTCTCTGGCGATGGCATCGGCGGTGATCTCGGCTATCCCAGCACCGTCGAGCTTCCGGATGGGACCCCGCTCACCGTCTGGTATGAGGCGATGAAGGAGCCCAAGCTCGCCGTGTTGCGTCAGGCGACGTGGCGGATCGAGTAAAGCCTCACGGTTTCCGCGGATTCTGCTCCAAATACGCCGCCAGCGCCCGGCCAAGGCCCGCGCCGATGTTGGAATAGCCTTCGACGGACATGAGCGGGCTGTTCCAACCGGTTTCGAGCGTCACGGAAATCGTGGAGTCGCCGGTGTGATTGCGCACCCAGCCGCTGCTCATGCGGCCACGCTCCTCGTCAGTCTTCACATAGGTGGCAAAGCGGTATTTGGGCTCCACCGGGCGCGGCGTGGTGATATTCGCAGCAGCGAGTTCCATCCAGCGGCTGTAGTTGCGCTGTTGGATGCCGGTCATGCGCTCAAAGGCAAAAGGGCCGAAGAAGAAGATGCCATCACCGGCACCGGGATTGTGCAGGTCAATGTAGGCATCGAGTCCATGCTTCTTGTGGATGTCGCTGATCATCTTCTGCGCGGCGGCGACTTCGGGATAGATCGGCGCATCGGCCCAATCGCGATTGTGATCGCGCGGCACGGCTTCTTTGCCGCCCGCACCGATGGCGGCGTTGTCCACGTCCATGATGGGAATGTAGTGCAGGCAGGTTGTGGCACGGAGTGCCTTCGCCTCATCGCTGGCATACCAGCGGGCAAATCCACGGCCCACCTGGCTGCCGCCTGCTTCCCACGCGTGATGCCGCGCACCGACCCATACCTGATGCGGCGCGTCTTCTTCGCCGATGCGGATGCCATGCACCACACGGCCGTCGCGCGTCTTCGCCAGCTCGAAGCGTTTGGCCTCCGGCAGCTTGGCGGCGAGCTCGGCGAGCAGTTTCTCCGCATCCGCAGGCACAAACGGCGGCCCCCAGGCCACGTGGAGGCTTTCCGTTGTCGGTTTCAGCCGATAGCTCATCACCTTGTCCGCGCTGAGCGTGCCCGCATCGCTCGCGCTCCACGTTTCGCCATCGCTGCTGAGCCACGCATGCTTCGGCTGGCACCACGCGGCGGCGAGCACCTGCTTTTCGCGAAAAGGCTTCGTCTGCGCCTGCACCTCGAGTGTGAAAGGCTCGCCCGGCGTGAGCCCATCCAGCCGGAAATACCACCAGCACGGCCAGCCACGACCCTCGCGCAATTCGGGCATGATGCGGAGTGTTTTCGCGGCTTGATCGAGCTTCACGACCTCGGCGTTTCCTCCTTCGAAATCAGTCGAGACACGGATTTCGGCATGGATGACTGTGGAGAGAAGGAGAAGAAGCAGCGCCTTGTGAATCATCTGCACTAAACGGGCCGTTTGCCTGCCATGAAGCATCTCGCGCCGCTTTTCCTGATTTTCACCGTCACCTCTCTCGCAGGCTCAAACTGGCCTCAATTTCGCGGCGAAGGCGGACTCGGCATCGGCTCGGGATCGCCGCCGGTGGAGTTTTCGGCGGAGAAAAACATGAAGTGGCAGGTGGACGTGCCGTTCGGGCATTCGTCGCCGTGCGTTTGGGGGGACAAGATCGCGCTCACGGGGCTCGCGGATGGCAAACTGGTCACGTTTTGCCTCAACAAGGCCGACGGGCGCGAACTTTGGCGCGTCGCGGCACCAGCGGTGAAAGTCGAGGCGGCGCATCGCATCGGCAGTCCGGCCGCGCCGAGTTGTTGCACGGATGGCGAGCGGTTGATCGCCTACTTCGGGTCTTTCGGCGTGCTGGCGTATGACTGGAGCGGCAAGGAACTGTGGCGGAAGCCTCTGCCTGCGCCCGTGGTGGAGTTTGGCACCAGTGCCTCACCGATTCTCGCCGATGGAAAGGTGATTCTCGTCGTCGATCAGGATGTGGGGAGTTACATGATCGCACTCGATGTGAAAACGGGCGCGGAAGTGTGGCGGGTGGATCGGCGTGAGTTCAGGCGCGGTTTTTCGACGCCGTTCATCTGGAGGCACGATGGCTTAGAGGAACTCGTTGTCTGTGGATCGCTGTGGGTGCGTGGTTACGATTTGAAGGGAGGCAGGCAGCGCTGGTCGGTGCGTGGCATGGCGCGCGTGGCCAATGCCAGCCCGGTGGCGGCGGACGGCGTTCTGCTCGTCTCAAGCTGGAACGTCGGCGGTGACGAAGACGACCGCATCCTCATGGATCCCTTCGAGACCTTTGCCTCCGCCAATGACGCGGACAAAGACGGGCTGCTCACGCTCGAGGAGTTTCCCAACGGCCCGATCAAGGCCCGCTACTCGCAGATCGATGCCGACAAGGACGGCAAGGTCACGAAAGTCGAGTATGAAGTGATCCGCGGGATGTTCGCCGATGCGGTGAACCAGCTCTTCGCCATCAAACCCGGCGGCAGTGGCGACATCACGGACACGCATGTCGTCTGGCAGCAGAGCAAGCACCTGCCGTATGTGTCATCGCCCGTCGCGGTGCATGGTCGTGTCTTCACGATGAAAAGCGGCGGCCTCGCCAGCGCCTACGACACGAAAAGCGGCAGCCCCATTTACCAGGCCGAGCGCGTCGATGCGTCCGGTGACTATTACGCGTCCGCTGTTAGTGCCGACGGGCGGGTTTATATCGTCTCTCAGCGCGGCACTGTCGTCGTGCTCGATGCCACGAGTGACGCGCTGAAGGTTCTGGTACGAAATGACCTCAAGGCCTCCGTCTTTGCCTCACCCGCGATCGTGGATGGCGTGATCTATATTCGCACGGACAAGCACGTGATGGCGTTTGGGAAGTAGGATGGCCTTTCCAGGCTGGGGTGTGAGACAGACACTCTTGTCTGTCTGCAATTGACTCGTGTCCCTGGTGGCGCTCGTGCAGACAGGAGTGTCCGCATCACGGCTGGCGGAATTTTTCGCGCCCACCTCGATGGCTACGTCCGGACCCGCGCCCACAGCATCGCGGCGACGATGTAGATCGTGCCAAAGCCGACGAGCACGGCATCCCAGCCGCCAGCGTGGGCGATGAGCCAGGGCACCACGATGGGAAAGCAGGCCGCGCCGAGGTTGCCGCACATGTTCGTGATGGCGCTCACGGTGCCCGCGTGAGGTCCGCCGTAGGCCATGAGCGTGGCCGAGTAGCACGGGTTCACCGCGCCGGCACAATACATGCCCGCGCTGATGATGATCACCGCCAGCACCGGCTGCGCCACAAACCACGCGCCAAAGATCAACGCCGCGCACAGCAGGAGCATCGTCATCGCCATGCCCTGGCGGGCGAGACGCGGTCGGCCCGTCCAGCGCATGAGCGCATCGGAAATGAGGCCGCCGGAGAAGCCGCCGGCCACATCTGCCAGCAGCGGCAGCGTCGTGAGCCACGCGGACTTCGCCAGCGTCATGCCGCGGGCCTCTTGCAGGTAGGTGGCGAACCAGCTCGCGAAGAAAATGTAGCCCGCCGCCCGGAAAAACTGCTGCGTGCAGAGCAGCCAGAGCGAGGGGCTGGCCGCCAAAGATCGCCACGGGATCGAAGGAGTGGTCGCCGGAGCGATTGAGGCATCTTTTTCGATCCACTCACGCTCCGCCGCATTCACGGACGGATGTTCCGAAGGCTGGTTTCGATACCACCACGCGAACCAAGCCGCCCAAAGCACACCCGGCACCGCATTGAGCACAAACATCCATCGCCAGCCCGCGTTCATTACGAACCAGGCCGTCAGCGGAGCCGCCACGATGCTGCCTACTGACATGAATCCACTGAACGCGCCCGCTGCCGAGGCCTGCGCCGTCTTGGGAAACCAGCGCGACATCGCCATCACGCCCACAGGCACCAGTCCTGCCTGCGCCACGCCCATGAAGGCCCGCGACGCCGTCATCCAGCCGAGCTCACCCATCGCCAGCCCCGCAGTGGCCAGCGACCACATCACCGCATAGAGCGCCAGTGCCCATCGTGCCCCGAGCCGCTGCGCCAGCATCGCCGCCGGGATCTGGCACAGCGCATACGGCCAGAAAAACGCGCTCATCATCATGCCCGACTGCTCCTTTGTGAGTCCCAAGTCCGCACGAATCGTACTCTCCGCCGGAGCGACGCCATTCCGCACAAAATACGCCAGCGCCGCCGCCGAGCAGAGTCCGGCCAGGACGATGAAGCGAGCGCGGGTGGGAGACATGCGATGTGACTTTAAACCTATCTAATAGATTCCAGCCTTTCCGTGGTGAACCTCCAGCAATCTGGAATGCGATGATTGTATTTCGATCCTGGACTGTCTCTCTTGATGTCTTCTTGCAGTGATCCATGCCCACGATCAAAGCACTGGGTTTTCATATGAGCTGCAATTTCACTCGGAAGTGCGATGTAGGCACGAGGGCTTTGGTCGATCGAAACTCCAAGAAATTGAATGAACAAGAATACGGTGTCCTGACGCTGACTTGCCAGCCACTTATCAATGGCTTGATGATAGTTCACACCCTTTCCTACATAGCGGACTGCCAGCATCCATCCACCATCTTGACTGCCTTTAACAGAGATGGGGAGAAATTTATCACCCTTGTTCGCTACTAGATCATAATGAGGTTGGTTCGCTCCATATTGAACAAGCACGTCATAGCCTGACCTTGCTAACAAGCTTGCTGAGTAGGATTCGGCTGCAATTTCACATTGTCTTGGGGTCATGTCAGTTAAATAGGGTCAATTTGTGTTCTATTCTACCAGTCCGTCACCGCGCCATCGGGGCTGAATTCGCGCAGGACGATCTCCTGCTGGAAGGGATGCTTCTTCACCTCGGCTTCGTTGATGGTGATGCCGAGGCCGGGTTTCGTGTTCGGGCGGACGATGCGGCCCTGCTTTTCGACGATGAAGCCTTCCTCGACCACGTCCTGACGCCAAGGCACATCGTTGTGTACGGTTTCGCAGATGATGTAGCTGGGCTGGCTGAATCCGAATTCGAGCGACGCGGCGGTGCTCACCGGTCCCTGCGGATTGTGCGGGGCCAAGGCGATGCGATGGGCCTCCGCGAGCGCGGCGATGCGTTTCGCGGCGCTAAGGCCACCGCAGTGCGTGATGTCGAGTTGGCAGATCTCGACGGCTCGCTTCTCGAACATGTCTTTGAAGGCCTCCAGGTTCGTCACGCGCTCGCCGCTGGCCACGGGCGTGGTGAGCGCAGCGTTGATCTTCGCCAGACCATCGACCGCCTCCGGCCAGCAGGGCTCCTCGAAGAAGTAGAGGCCGAAATCATCGAGCGCCTTGCCAAACTTCAGCCCCATGGCTGGTGAAGGCCGCGCGTGGCAATCGACCATGATGTCGATGTCCGGTCCCACGGCATCGCGCATCGCGGCGACGGCTGCCGCAGCGGCGCGGACGGGTTTCATGCCTTCGATCGGCATCGTGCTCGGCACCGCCATGCTTTTGAAGGCCGTGTAACCATCTGCCACGGCCTGCTGTGCGAGTTCGGCGAAGCGTTTCGCGTTGTCGGCAGGCGTTTGATAAAAATCCTCCATCTTCCCGCCGCCGAGATGGCAGTAGGTGCGCACCCAATCCCGCACCGGACCGCCAAACACCTTCGAAAGCGGCATGTTCGCCACCTTGCCCACGATGTCCCAAAGCGCGAGGTCGATGCCCGCGATGGCCGTGGCTCGCACGATGCCGTGCCCATGCCAGAAGTGCTGCCGATACATCATCTGCCACAAATACTCCACCCGCGTCGGGTCCTCGCCGATAAGCAGTTGGGACATGTCTTCAATCGCACCCACGATGCTCCGCGTATGCCACTCCAGCGTCGCCTCCCCCCAGCCGATGAGACCGGGCTGGTCGGTCACGGCTTTGACAAACACCCAGTTTCGCATCCGGGCATGGCAGACGAGGGTTTCGATGGCGGTGATTTTCATGAGGGGAGAAGGCGGGATTTGAACCGCTGATAAGACGCTAATTTGACGCTGATAAATCCATTAGCGTCATATCAGCGTCTGATTAGCGGTTAAGAAATGGAAATTCGCTGTGCGATCGATTCGATGAGTTGTTCTAAACTCCCCGCTGCGACAATCGCGATGCTCTCTTGGTAGATGCCGGTGTCGTAAAGCTCGCGCGGCGGGAGATACGAGGCACCCCAGTCGGCGGCGATGCTTGAGACGAGGATGATTTTGTCGGGGAAGCGGCGGCGGAGTTCGGTTTGGAGGAGGGAGTAGCTTTCGCCTTGGACACCGAGCCAGATGGCATCGCCGAGATGCCAGAGGACAACTTGAAGCGGGTAGGTGTCGCCGGACGGGAGTTGGTTCAGGCGATGGAGGAGGCGGTTTTTTCGTTCGGCAAGAGCCCGCAAGTCGGCGGCGCGGGTTTCATCGCCTGCGGTGCGGGCGGTGGCTTCGTCGCGTTGGAGGTTGGCGAGGTCGTTTTCGACCTGTGCGGCCGTGGGCTGGCCGCTCCGATACTTGAGCGGCTCGTGCCAGCGCTGGAGCTTCCACGCGGCTTTTTCGGCGAGATCGATGCTTTGATGTTTCCAAGAGCCGAGCGTGGCTCCGGAGACGACGGGGCCGGCATAGACGAAGGTCGTTCCGGCGGCAGGAAGGGCGGTGAGGGCTGAAAGCGCGGCGTAACCGAGCTCGCGGCCGTTTCGATCCGCCACGGCGGTGTCGCCGACGAAGCCTTCACGCGGACCGAGTTCGCCGCTGGCACCTTGCAGGAACAAACACGGAGCGCCGGTGTCGCGTTCGACGAGCTCGCGCATCGCGCCGATGTAGTCGGGGCTGATAAGCGTGTTCTCCCACGCGAGCGTGGTGGGATGGCAGGCGTAGTTCACGATGCTGGCGAGCCTTTGGCCCGCATCATCGGTGACGCGGGCGACGATGACGGTATCGTCCGCAGGCACGCCGGGATTGTGACCGCACACGAACTGCTTTCCGTCCCAAAAATCGCGATGCGTGGCCAGCGAGCACCTCCCAAGGCCATACACGATGCCCGCAGGCTGGAGCGACGCGATGGCATCGCGGATCAAAGCGCCTGCCTTTTCGCCAAGTGAATGTAAATACGGCGGAATGAGATCGCCACCGGGCAGATTCGCCCGATCGAGGCCCATCAAGCCCGCGCCATGCGTGTGCGAGAAGACGACGAGAATCTCCTCCTTTGCCACACCGCCGATCTCCGCAGCCTGAGCGACGAGATTCGCATGCTCGGTGGCTCCCATCACGCAATGATCGAGCGCGAGCAGGATTTGCCGCTCGCTGCCTTCCATCGGCGCAAAGACAGTCACGGTGGCCCGCAGCGGCCGGTGGATGCCGGTGGCGCGTTCATGCTTCGCCGCGCCCCACATGCGGTGGTAGATGTCCGCTGGCGGTGTGATGTCGCACCACTTCAGCGCGAAACGGCAGCGACTCTGCGGTGTGGGATCTTCGGTGCGGGAAAGGGCGTGCATGAGGCGGGTAGAATGATGAAGGGTAAAATGATGGGGAAGCAGGATTCCTTCAGAACATCCTTTTACCCGTCATTATTTTACCATCTGTCTGCGTAGTGCTGTCATGAAGCAGCTCCTCTTTGCTCTCCTGACCGTTTCATCCTTCGCCGCCGATCCCGTCGCCATCGGTTCGCGACGTGAATTGTTCGTGGATGATTTCCTGATCGAAAAGATGACCGGCAAGGCCGAGCAGCGTCTGCATCAGCCGCAGCCGCAGGAGATCGTCATCACGCATGATGCACCATGGGAAGGCAGCGGCAGCGGCTATCACAGCGTCTTCAAGGATGGCGACAAATACCGCATGTATTACAAGGCGTGGCAGCTCACCGTCACCGCGCCGGGAAAGGTGAACACGGGCGACCATCCGCTCTTCACCTGCTACGCGGAAAGCGATGACGGCATTCATTGGCAGAAGCCGGAGCTCGGCCTGCACGAGTTCAAAGGCTCGAAGGCGAACAACATCGTCATCCCGCATGGCAAGATGGGGAAGGTGAACCCCGATGGCGGGCATCCGGCGGTCTTCAAAGACGAAAACCCGGCCGCGCTGCCCGAGGCGAGATACAAGGCCATCGTGCGCTCGAATTCGCCGAAAGGCCTCCTCGCGCTGCAATCGCCCGACGGACTGCGCTGGTCGCCGATGGCGGATGCGCCGGTGATCACGGATGGGGCGTTCGATTCTCAGAACCTCGCGTTTTGGGATGCGCAGGCCGGTTTGTATCGCGCCTACTGGCGCTATTTCACCGAGGGCACGACGGACGAGAAGAACTGGAAGCCCTCCGGCCTCCGAGCCATCCGCACGGCCACCTCGAAGGATTTTATCCATTGGGAAAACCAGCAGGACCTCCGCTATGTCGATTCACCCGGCGAGGCGCTCTACACGAACCAGGTGAAGCCGTATCATCGAGCACCGCATGTGCTGATCGGCTTTCCCACACGTTACCTCGAGCGTGGCTGGTCCGAGAGCATGCGGGCGCTGCCGGAACGCGAGCACCGCGAATGGCGCTCCAAGGCCAGCGACCGCTACGGCATGGTCGTGACCGAAGGCCTCTTCATGGCCAGCCGCGATGGCGTGACCTTCAAACGCTGGAACGAGGCATTCATCCCGCCCGGCATCGAGCGGCCCGGCACCTGGAACTACGGCCATCAATACATCGCGTGGCATCCGGTGGAGACCAAGTCGTCCATGGAAGGCGCCCCGAACGAGCTCAGCCTCTACGCCACCGAGAGCTACTGGACCGGCAAAAGCAGCGAACTGCGCCGCCACACGCTACGCCTCGATGGCTTTGTCTCTATCCACGCACCGATGAGCGGTGGTGAACTCATCACCAAGCCGCTCACCTTCACCGGCAAGGCCCTCACGATGAACTTCGCCACCTCCGCCGCGGGCGGTGTGAAGGTGGAAATTCAGGACGCAAAGGGCAAACCGATCCCCGGCTTCGCTTTGAGCGACTGCGAAGAGCATTTTGGCGATTCGATCGAACGCACTGTGGTCTGGAAAAACGGCGCGAACGTCAGCTCGCTCGCCGGAAAGCCGGTGCGGCTGCGTTTCACGCTCAAGGATGCCGACCTCTATGCGATCAAGTTCGAGTAGAGATCGGCTGTGCTGAATCTCGCTTAAAGCTTTGCCAAAATCTCATTCAGCGTGCCGCTCGGACGCAGCGCGGCATCGGCCTTCGCGTTGTCGGGCTTGTAGTAGCCGCCGACGTCGGCTTTCTGGCCTTGGACGGCGAGGAGTTCGGTGACGATCTTGCTCTCGTTGGTGGTGAGGGCTTCGGCGATGGGTTTGAAGGTCTTCGCGAGGTCGGGGTCAGCGGTTTGGGCGGCGAGTTCCTGGGCCCAGTAGAGGCAGAGGTAGAAGTGGCTGCCGCGGTTGTCGATGGTGCCGAGTTTGCGGCCGGGACTGCGGTCGTTTTCGAGGAACTTGCCGTTGGCGGCGTCGAGGGTGTCGGCGAGGACTTTGGCCTTCGGATTCTTGAAGGTGTCGGCGAGATGCTCGAAGCTCGCGGCGAGGGCGAAGAACTCGCCGAGGCTGTCCCAGCGGAGGTAGTTCTCTTCGCCGAACTGCTGCACGTGCTTCGGCGCGGAGCCGCCGGCGCCGGTTTCGAAGAGGCCGCCGCCGTTCATGAGGGGGACGATGGAGAGCATCTTCGCGGACGTGCCGACTTCGAGGATGGGGAAGAGGTCGGTGTTGTAGTCGCGGAGGACGTTGCCGGTGACGGAGATGGTGTCGAGACCTTTGGCGATGCGGTCCAAGGAGAAGGTGCAGGCTTCGGCGGGCGGGAGGATGCGGATGTCGAGACCGTTGAGGTCGTGGTCCTTGAGGTATTTTTCGACCTTGGCGATGATCTGGGCGTCGTGGGCGCGGGCTTTGTCGAGCCAGAAGACGGCGGGGGTCTGCGAGGCGCGGGCGCGGTTGACGGCGAGCTTCACCCAATCCTGCACGGGCGCGTCCTTGGTCTGGCAGGCACGCCAGATGTCGCCCTGCTCGACGCTGTGCTCAAAGAGCACGTTGCCCGCGGTGTCGGTGACTTTGATGGTGCCGTCGGCGGGGGCTTCGAAGGTCTTGTTGTGGCTGCCGTATTCTTCGGCGGCTTGGGCCATGAGGCCGACGTTGGGCACGCTGCCCATGGTCTTGGGATCGAGAGCGCCGTTCTTTTTGCAGAAGTCGATCGTGGCCTGGTAAATGCCGGCGTAGCTGCTGTCGGGGATGACGGCGAGGGTGTCCTGCTCCTTGCCAGCGGCGTCCCACATCTTGCCGCCGCCGCGGATCATGGCGGGCATGGAGGCATCGACGATGACATCGCTGGGCACGTGGAGATTGGTGATGCCTTTGTCGCTGTTGACCATGGCCAAAGCGGGGCCGCTGGCGTAGGCGGCCTGGATGTCGGCCTCGATTGCGGCTTTTTTGTCGGCGGGGAGCTTGTCGAGCTTCGCGATGAGGTCGCCGAAGCCGTTGTTAAAGTTCACGCCGATCTCGGCAAGCGTGGAGGCGTGTTTGGCGACGAGGTCTTTGAAGAAGACGCTGACGGCGTGGCCGAAGATGATGGGATCGCTGACCTTCATCATGGTGGCCTTCATGTGGAGGGAGAAGAGCACGCCATCGGCCTTCGCCTTGGCGATTTGCTGCTCGAAGAAGGCGACGAGGGCCTTCTTGCTCATTTTGGTGGCGTCCATGATCTCGCCGGCTTTGAGAGCGAGTTTGGGGAGGAGCGTTTTGGTGCTGCCGTCTTTGGCGGTGAACTCGATTTTGACCTCGGTGGCCTGAGCGACGGTGGTGGACTTCTCGTTGGAGAAGAAATCGTCTTTGCCCATGGTGCCAACGGTGGTCTTCGAAGAGGCGGACCAGGCACCCATCTTGTGCGGATGCTTCTTGGCGTAGTCTTTGACGGCTTTCGGCGCACGGCGGTCGCTGTTGCCTTCGCGGAGCACGGGATTCACAGCGCTGCCCATGACCTTGGCGTATTTCGCCTTAATTTCAGTCTCTTCGGGCGTTTGCGGATTTTCGGGGAGATCGGGCAGTTTGTAGCCTTTGGCCTGAAGTTCGGCGATGGCGGCTTTCAGCTGCGGCACGGACGCGGAGATGTTCGGGAGCTTGATGATGTTCGTGGTCGGTTCGAGGCAGAGTTTGCCGAGGTAGCTCAGATCATCGTCCTGCTGGCCGAACTGGGCCAAAATGCGGCCTGCGAGCGAGATGTCGCGCGTTTCGACCTTGATGCCCGCCGCCTTGGTGAAGGCTTTGACGATGGGCAGCAGCGAATAAGTGGCGAGGAGGGGTGCTTCGTCGGTGAGGGTGTAGATGATCTTGGCGGACATGGGGGCGGGATTTGGGGAGCGTGAGACGTAGCCAGCACGGGCGCTCACGCAATCCCAAGGTGCCGCAGCTTTCATGCCGCAAACAGCAGCGCGCTCATGTCGTCATCAAGGCTTGAGGATTTCCGAGAACTTCGAGGCAAAACGCCGCCCGATCTCGTTTTGCGCGGCGGTGTCAAAATGCACGCTGTCGCCAATGTGGGTCTTCAAATCGCGGGCATCGACGCAGGCGGTGTGTGGGACGCTTTTCGGCAGGGCGAGCTGGATCTCGTTCATCGCTTTGAGATCGCTCAGACGCGGCTCGGGTTGCATTTCGCCGATGGTGCAGGCGATGAATGGCAGATCCGGCTGGGCGAGGTCGGCGCGGAAGGCTTCGATCATCGCGCGGAGGCGCTCGGCGTGCAGCGGGAGCTCCTGGGCGTTCGCATTCGCTTCACCTTGCAGCCAGAGAATGCCGCGGAGGCGGGCTTTGACCGGCGCGGTGGTTTGCAGGGCCAGTTTGGCGCGGCGGAGGGCTTCTTCGTAAAGCTTCGTGCCTTTCTGCCAGAGCTTGATGGAGGAACCGCCGACCGCGCACGGCACGAGGCCGATGGCGACGGTTTTGTCCTGCGCGGCGAGCACCTCGGCAAAGGCCAGCCCGGGGCCGACGCCGGCGTTGTCGTGGCCTTGGAAGGTCTTCGCGTCACCCGTGAGATGCAGCGGATGCCGCGCGAGATACCACTGGCCGTCCATCTTGTGCATCATGACGATGCGCGGGTCATTCTTCGGCTCCCCCGGCATGAAACCGCGTCCTTTCATGTTTGATTGCCCGCACAGCAGCCACAAATCGAGATGCGTCGCGCCCTCCGGTTGCTTCGTGATGTCCACACTGACCAGCGGCGGCTTCGTCGGTGGCGGTGTGCTGGCCTTTTGAGCGAAGAGCGAAGGGCTGAGGGCGAAGAGGTAGAGAAGCGTAAGGCGGCGCATGGGGCGAGAACGGGACGCGGCGGCAGTTATTGCCTGCGACGATGTCGATTTCGTGCCTGAAGTTCCGCGCCGTTTTCAGGCACCAAATCAACATTTGGTCAATTTGGTGCCGAACTTCGTCAGAACGAAGAGGTAGGCAGGAGAATGGGGGCAGAAGAATGGATTCATTGTTCTGCTGCCCCCATTCTACTGCCATTAAACGGGTGTGGGCTGTGATGAAACCTCACTCAAAGAGATCGAGTTGATCCGGGTGAGCGACAGATTTGGCGGAAGACTTGGATGCAGGCTGCGCAGGCACATTGGCGGGTTTCTTGGTCTTGGGACGCTCTTTGCGTTTCTCGGCGCGTTCTTGAGCTTTGAACGTGAACTTCCGCAGGTTGGCGAGCATGCGCATGATCTCTGACTTCTCGCCGTCGAGCATGTCGTTCAGGTCCTGGACGGCAGGAGAGTCAGGCTCCAGTTCCTCCAGCATGTCGCGATAGCCTTCGGCGACCTCAGGTTCACCAAGCAGGATCTTCGCGCGGGCGCTGAGGTAGGCCCAGTGACGGATTTCCGAAATGTGGAAGACTTTCCGGTCTGGATAAAGTGTGCTGATGGAATGTCCTGGCACGAACAGCAGAGCCGCAGCCTCATCCACCTTGGCACGGTCCAGCAACAAGTCCGCCAGCGTGGTGCGAGCAAAGAAATAGCCCGGCATGTCGCGGAACATTTGCTCACACAGGCTCAAAGCCTCGTCCCGCTCTGCCTGCGAGCCATCGCGCAGGGCGTTGATGAGCCAGTTTCGGAAGCACGGCACCTCTGGATGACGGGCGGACATCTCACGCAGCTCTGGCACGAGCTTTCTCGCATTTTTCTGCATGAGAGGGAAGACCTTCTCCATGCGATCCCGTGTTGCCTTTGGCAGCGCGTCCACTGCTGGATCAGGCATGACATCCCAGGTGATCTCGAAGTTCATGAGGTGATAAACCTCCGGTGGCTGGTCCTTGCGCGTCTGCACACTCACCGGACGCTCGGCCATGCGCTTGAGCAGGCCTTTGCCATGGTCCGGGTTTCGATTGGGTTTGCGGCGTTTGGCCATGCGTGTCGATAAAAGGATGCAGTCAGGCGGTCAAGCCCCTCGTGGCAGGTGACCAGGATGTATCTTGTGACAAGCCAAGTTTCGAAAACGCATCGCCGCCAGCATCGTCGATGAAGTGCGGGAGAAAGTGCGCCGCCTGAAACTCCCGAAAGGCCAGTCCGTCCGCACCGGCCTCATCTACTGCGGCGAACTCGATCCCGAGATCGATGGCCGGGATGATTTTGATTTCCTGGTGCCTGCGGAAAAGCTGCTGACGAGGAAGTAGAGAAAACGATCTCTCAATCTTCGCTGAAGTAATCGAGGTCGATCTTCTGAACTTGATAAGTTGCCACGGGATTCACGCCGACGCCGAAGTCGATCATCAATCGTGACAGCGTGTGGCCGTCGATAAGAATGATCTTGGAATCAATCTTGGAGACAAAGTCATGCGCTTCGCGTGTGAAGTCGGAAGTGGTAATGAAGATGCCTTTTCTTGCCCGCTGGCCTTGAAGAGCTCCTGCGAACTTTTGGATTTCAGGACGGCCGACTGTAGCCGCCCAGCGTTTGGCCTGGATGTAGATGTTGTCCAAACCGAGGTGATCTTCCTTGATGATGCCGTCGATACCTTCATCTCCGCTTCTGCCGATGGCTCGGCCTGCATCTTTTCGATTTCCGCCGTAGCCCATCTTCACCAGTAACTCGACGACAATGTTCTCGAACAGCGTTGGGTCGCAGGCTTTGACGTTGGCGAGAATTTCGGCGGCCAATTCGGCTCGGAGTCGCTCATAAGCCGACTCTAATGCCTCGTGAGGTGTCTGACCCGAAACTGCCTCGTTTGGCTCTTCGGTTTCAGAGTCTTCCTTGTCGCGTTTGAAGTTCTTGAACTCCAGAAACTCGGGAAAGCGTTCGAGATACTTCTGATTGATCTGTTCAGGCTTCTCCTTGAGCACCGTTTTCCCTCGCGAGGTGATCTGGAAGTAACCGCGCTTGGGTGAAGCGAGCAACCCAGCCTTCTTGAGATAGGTTCTGGCCCAGCCGATCCGATTTGTGAAGACGGGTTGCTGACCGCTTGGCAGAAACTCGTTCTTTTCGGCTTCTGTCAGTGAAAACTCGTTCGCCAATGAGTGAACGGCTTCCTTCAATTGATGCTCACTTCCGTCTCCGGCGAAACGAAGCAACGGAAGCATGCATGTTTGGTAGTCGGGAATGGGCATGAGAAGTCGGGCGTGTTGATCGGATGAAGCATGAAAGCAGATCAATTGGCTGTCACCTTCACATTCACGATCTTCCCCTCAAACTTCCCCTTCGCGGTGTAAGTGGCCACGGGTGCTTTGTTGTCGTGGCCGAGGCAGAAGTCTTCTTTGGGCTGGGGGGAGATGAGGCCGGGGCTAGTGGCGGTGACGGGAGCGTTTTGATCGAGTTGGAGGGTGAGCTCGCCTTTTTGGCCGAGGGTGGCGGTGATGCGGTGGGGTTGGTTGTCGGTGGGGTAGTCGGTTTGGGCGGTGGTGAGGGTTTTGCCGTGGCGGATGGCCCAGATGAGTTTGCCGTCGCTGAGATGGAGCGCGTAGCCGGTGCTGGCACCGCCGTGGGCGATGAGGATGGCATCGCGCTGGGCGGTGGTGAGCTCGCAGCTGAGCGTAAAGGGCGTGTCGGCGATTTGTGGGGCTTTGTCGGCGGCGAGTGTGGCGTGAGCATGGTAGCCATCTTGCTCCGCAAGATGAGCATTGGGCTCGCTTCGGAGCATGGCGCTCAAATCGTAGTTTTGCGGTGTTTTGGGCGCGCCGGGCTCCTCTCGCGGAGCGAGAGGGCTACTTTGCTTCGCGTTGCGGCGTTCCTTGGGTTTGTCGCTCGTGGGATAGAGCGTGACCGGATTTTCGACCTCGCCAGCGGGGCGACGGCTTTTGGGGGCGTTGCCGCCGATTTCAGCGGTCATGGTGGCGGCGAGTACGGTGAGTTTGGCGACGATATCGGGATGCTGCGCGGCGAGATTGGTGCGTTCGCCGATTTCTTGATCGAGGTTGTAGAGGCGTGGGTTCACGTTCGCGTCGCTGGCGGCGTCTTTGCCCATGGTTTCCTTTTGCGTCTCGAGCGCGAGCTTCCACGGGCCTTGGCGCACGGCTTGGAGGTTGTAGCCGGAGAAGTAGTAGTGGGCCTCGCGCTGCGAGTCTTTGCTTTGGCCAAAGAGCAGCGGGGAGAGGTCGCGACCGTCGAGCACGGGTTCGGCGGGCACTTCGGCTCCGGCGATTTTCATACAAGTGGGCAGCACGTCGATGGTGCCGGCGACGGCGTCGCACACGCTGCCGGGCGCGATCTTGCTGGGCCACCACGCGAGCGTGGGCACGCGCACGCCGCCTTCCCAGGTGCTGCCTTTGCCGCCGCGCAAGGGACCGGCGCTGCCGCCATCGGGGCCTTTGATGAGCCAGGGGCCGTTGTCGCTGGTGAAGATGACGAGCGTGTTCTGGTCGAGCTGCAGCTCGCGCAGCGTGTCGAAGACGCGGCCGACGCTGGCATCGACCTCCTGCACCCAGTCGCCAAAACGGCCGTTTTCCGAGCTGCCTTGGAAGGCTTTGCCGGGATAGATGGGTGTGTGCACGGCGGTGTGCGGGAAGTAGAGGAAGAAGGGCTTCTCTTTGCTGCCGCGGATGAACTTCACGGCCTCATCGGTGTAGATTTCCTCGATGCGGTTCTGATCCTCCTCGGCGAGCAGGCGCTCGACTTTGTCATCGCGCACGAGCGGCACGACGCGGCGGCCGTCCACGCTCGCGGTTTTGAGCATGTCATTGGAATACGGGATGCCGAGGTAGTGATCAAAGCCCTGCTTCGTGGGCAAAAACGCCAGTTGGTCGCCGAGGTGCCACTTGCCGATGCACTGCGTGGCATAGCCGAGCGGCCGCAAGCGGTCGGCGATGGTGTGCTCCTGCGGATGCAGGCCGTTTTTCGCTCCCGGCGGATAGACGCCCGGCACGGAAACGCGCACGCCATAGCAACCGGTCATGATCTGCGCCCGCGACACACTACACACCGGCGCGGCGTAGAACGACGTGAGCTTCATCCCCTCCCGCGCCATGCGGTCAAGATGCGGCGTCTTCTGCTTCACCGCGCCAAAGGGCCCGATGTCGCCGTAGCCGAGGTCGTCGATGAAGTGGATGATGATGTTCGGCTGCGAAGCAGCCGCGCAGAGCGAGGAGCTGAGGGCGAAGAGGCAGAAGAGGAGGCGCATCGGAGATAGGATGAAAAGGCAAGGAATCGGCGCAAGCAAAGTAGCCATCTCGCTCCGCGAGATGAGCCGAGGGCACACGCAAGGCCACAACGCAGCCGAATTCGATAGCATTCCGGCTTTTTGACGCGCTGTACTTCTTTGCTTCGCTACGCTCACCCTTCGGGCAGCCTGCGGCTGGCTATCTCTCTTCGATCGGTTCGCGGAGCGAGAGTGCTACTTTGCTTTGATCCAAAGACGCGCTTGGTCGGCTCGCAGGCCAGCTTTGAGCGGGTTTTGCGCGATGTAGTCACGCAAACGCCGAAATTGGCCTCCGTGCCTTACCAGATGGTCAAAAGCATCCTGCTGCCAAAAGCGGCCTTGAGTGCCGAGACGGCGATTGATCTGCCGGGCGGTGAAGTGCTTCCACGAATCGCATTGTTCGACCATCGCGGCCTTGTCAGGGAAAGTGGCGAGCAGATGGACGTGGTTAGGCATGATGACGAAGTCGAGCATCTCATAGCGGTCGCCATCGAAGTGCAGAAGGCTTTCGGAGACAAGGTCTGCGATCTCGGTTTGAGCGAGAACACACGCGCCGTGCCCCGAATCGAGCGCCTCATGCCAGCGCGTGGTGAAACGGTCGTGGTATTCAGCCATCAAATCGGGCGGCAGCTCCTGCACTCGCATCTTCCAGCCTTTTTGCGTGGGATCGATGCCGTGGATGTCGAGCCAGCGATTCCGATCCGCACGCCAGCGTCCGAGAACATCCTTCGGCATCGAGTCGGATGTGCGCCAAGTGATGAAGACCACACAACCATCCTGCGCCCAGTGCGGCAAGCCCCGCTGGGTGATGAGCAAATCGTCGCGCGGATCAAAGAAACGCATCCCGCAATGCTATGATGCCCACGAAATGGCGCAAGCAAAGTAGCCATCTTGCTCCGCAAGATGAGCAAGAGGCTGACGCAGACACGGACAGCTTCCGAAACTTTGGAATCTTGGGCTCGGCGAAGCGCTCGGCTCATCTCGACGGAGCGAGATGGCTACTTTGCTTCGCCTGATGCGCTCACTTCTTCACCGGCACCACCGGCCCCGTGCCTTGTGGGCGGCTGGTGCGCGGCTTTTCGATCTTCGTCGCGGTGGCGGGCAGTTTCGCGGGCTCGAAGGGGACGAGCGGCACTTCGGGCAGGACTTTGAGGCGGAGGTCTTTGATCTCGACGCGGTTGGGGTTGCCTTTGTGGAGCTGGATGGCGAGCAGGCCCTCCAGCGTGCGTTTGTCCGCGTGGTGATCGATGAGCTCGGAGGTGGGCTGGCCGTTGATGAAGTGCTGGAGGCGGTTCCCCTGCGCGAGGATGACATACTCGTTCCACTGGCTCACATCGACTTTCACCGGCGCGTGCTCGCCGAGCTGCCAGAGCGCGCCCTCGGGGTCGAGCATCACATCCTTGCCGTTCAGGCCGAAAATGCCGCGACCGCGCTCCTCATACGTCATGCCGGTGTGCTCGATGGCGGGATGGATGTCGCACTGGTAGCCGGTGATCACCCACGGTGCGACGTCCTTGAGCTCGCGGCTGCGATACTGGATGCCGCTGTTGTTATCCCCGATGACGCGGACGGTGGCACGCAATTCGAAGTTTTTCACCGTGCCGCCGCGCCAGATGAGGAAGCTGTTGTTGGCCATGGACTCCGGCGATGCGTTCGTGCCGATGACGATGCCGTTTTCGACTTTCCAGAGCGCTGGATCGCCGTCCCAGCCGGTGAGGTCGCGGCCGTTGAAGAGGGAGGTGGAGCCGTCTTGTGCGAGCGAAGGGACTGAAAGGACGAAAGCGACGAGAAGGAAGGAAATGAAGCGCATGGAGTTATGGAGTCTTGGAGTGTTGATCAAGGCGTGGGCACGAGCTTTTCGCCGCTGGCAGGCATCGTTTTGGTCGGTTCGCCGGTGAGGAGACCGTGTTTCACGAGGAACTGGTCGGCGGCGATGAGGGTGACGGTCTGCCACGGGCCGCTGTTGAAGAAGCTGTGCGACTGGCCAGGCGCGATCTGCAGATCGATGGATTTGGTGCCGAGGGACTTCCATTTGGCGTGGGCGGTGTCCCAGCCTTTCTTCCAGGTGTCTTTGTCGCCGAAGAAGGCGATGGCGGGTGGCAGATCGGCCTTCATGTGGCGCAGAATGTCGATTTCAGGGTCTTGGTCGTCATCGGTGGCGAAGGCAGGATTGAACCACACGTAGGCAACGACGCTAGTGTCGATGTCTTTGGGGTCAGCGGGGTCGTTTAGGCCGGGATTCATGGTGGCGAGGGCGCTGATGTGTCCACCTGCGCTGCCGCCGCCGGTGATGATGCGCTGCGGATCGATGCCGAACTCGCCTGCGTGCTGTTTGAACCAACGAATGGCGCTTTTCGCATCGGTGACGCACACGCGCTTGCGTGTTTCACCGGCGGGCAGTTTTTTCGCTTCCGGACCACTGAGCATCTGATACTCCGATGTGGCGCAAACGAGTCCGCGACTGGCAAAGTAGGCGCAGGCGATGCGGAACTGCCCCAGCGAGCCACCGCCCCACCCGCCGCCGTGAAACAGAATCATGCCGGGCACCTTCGCTTTTGCGGGATCGTGATTCGGCGGGAAGTAGATCTCCATCTGGCGCGGCTTCCCGGCGCTCTCTTTGTAGATGTAAACTTTGCCGGGTGGCGCATCGGCACCCATCGCGGACTTCTTGTTCGCAGCGGTTTGGGCAAGTGCGGGAGCAGCGAGAAGCAGAAAGGCAAGAAGGTAGCGGTTCATAGGATGGATCGGGGTTTAGTTCAAAGCAGCCTCGATGGCCTTGGCGGCGGTTTCACCGAGAAAATCATCGCCTAGTGGATGACGTGAGGTGAAGCGGGCTGGAGACAAAGGCAAAGGCGTGTTTCATGCGCGGCCGGATCAAACGCGTTTTTCCACCGCTTGCGTGCAACTTATTGAACACGTCGCAGTGCCTCATTGAAAAGGACACCGAGAGGGGAGAGACCGGGGTAGCTGGAGAGAGTCGATGCCTCATAAAGGAGGACACCGTGGCCGATGGAGCCACGACTGATGAAAGAAAGCCTCGA
>Ga0169931_10002712_pt1 | contig 28588 bp, 24 predicted proteins | sample Kivu_15m_20L_FD_129675 | JGI IMG/M metagenome (GOLD analysis project Ga0169931, IMG submission 129675) | Freshwater microbial communities from Lake Kivu, Western Province, Rwanda to study Microbial Dark Matter (Phase II) - Kivu_15m_20L... | ecosystem: Environmental > Aquatic > Freshwater > Lake...
GGTCATGCCAAAACAGCTTCGAATTTCTCCTGCAACGAGCGGTGTAAGCCAGCGCGCGCGTTGCTCGTCGGTGCCAAACTCGCCCAGCACCTCGATGTTGCCTGCGTCGGGAGCCTGCGCGCCAAACACGTAGTGTCCCAGCGGCGAGTAGCCCAGAATCTCACTCAGGCGGCCGTGCTCGACCAGATCCAGACCGGCGCCGCCCCACTCTCTTCGCACCTGCGGCGCCCACCAGCCGCGCTCTTTGACCAGCTCGCGCAGCGCATGCACCTGAGTGAGCAGCTCGCCCGAGAACCCGTGCTTCAGCATGAGTGGTTCCAGGGGAACAATCTGTTCGTGAACAAAGCGGCGCACTTCATGCAGGTCGAGCATGGCAATTCCGGAGCGACAGGCGAGGGTTCCGCATGGGTACCCTGCTGCGGTGCGTGTGAACAGAGAGATGTGCTGCGTCGGGCAGGTTCACGATCAGGGCGGCGGTACGATTCAGCGACCCTCGAAGTTCGGTGGGCGCTTTTCACGAAACGCCGCCAGCGCCTCGAGCCGGTCCTGTGTTTGCAGCAGGGGCGCATAGGCCGTCTGTTCGTCGCGGAGAGCGGCGTCTCGTTCGCGGCGCCATGCGGCGTTCATGGCCAGTTTTGCGGCGCGCAGGGCCAGCGGCGCCCCCAGAGAAACCTCGTGCGCCAGGGTGATCGCCGCTGCCTGAAGCTCGTCATCCGCGACGGCACGAGAGGCTATGCCCCAGGTGACGGCATCGCTGGCGACGAGCCGCCGCCCTGCAAAAATGAGCTCGCGGGCGCGCGCTGTCCCGATGGCGCGGGGGAGCCGCTGCGTGCCGCCGGCGCCGGGAATGATGCCGAGCCGTGTCTCGGTGAGGCCGAGCTGTGCGGAGTGGGCGGCCAGGCGGATGTCGCAGGCGAGCGCGAGCTCGAGTCCGCCACCGAGCGCGAAGCCGTTGATGGCGGCGATGACGGGCTGGGGGGTGTCTTCGACGGCGTTGAATGTGTCGTTGAGCGAGCGAATGAAGTTGCGGGCTTCGTCGGGTGTCATGCCTTCGCGTTCGCGCAGATCAGCGCCGGCGCAGAAGGCCTTGCCTGTGCCGGTGAGCACGATGACGCTGACGGCCGAGTCGTGGGCGAGCGCATGAAAGGTGGCCTGCAGCGCGGCGACCAGCTCACGTCCGAGTGCGTTCATGCGCTCGGGTCGATTCAGGGTCACGACGGCGACAGGGCCCTGGCGTTCAAGCAGGACGGGGGCGGCCGAATCGATCATGGGGGTGCTCAGTGCGAGACCTGCGGGCTTTTGCCGGCGCGGGCGTATCGATAGAAGGCAGAGTTGAGGGTGGCACCCCAGTCGAGCTCGAGACGGCGTGAGACCTCGAGGAGCCTGTCGCGGTCAATGCCGGTCTCAATGCCTGACGAGCGGAACATGTAGTCGATGTCTTCGGTGCCGAGGTTTCCGGCGGCGCCGGGTGCGTAGGGGCAGCCGCCCATGCCGCCGACCGAGGAGTCGAACGTTCGCATGCCGACCTCCCAGGCCGACAGGGCGTTGGCGAGCCCAACGCCGCGGGTGTCGTGCAGGTGAAGGGCGACGCGGTCGGCGCCATAGACCTCGACGGCGCGAGCGCAGCCGCGTTGCACCTGGAGCGGAGTGCCCATGCCGGTGGTGTCGCCGAGGCTGACCTGCCAACAGCCGGCGTCGAGGAGCGCGCCGGTGATGTCCATGACACGGTCAAAGCTGACGTCGCCCTCGTAGGGGCAGCCGAAGACGGTGGAGACGTAGCCGCGAGCCACAATGCCGTGTGCTTTTGCTGCTGCGAGAATGCCCTGAATCCCTTCCAGGCTCTCCTGAATGGTTCGATTCAGGTTTTTACGGTTATGCGACTCGCTGGAGCTCAGAAAGACGGCCATGTGGGTCATACCGGCCTGCATTCCCAGCTCGAGGCCCTTTTCGTTAGGGACCAGAACCCAATAGGTCACGCCATCGCGTCGGGGCAGCCGCCGCAACAGCTCGGCTGTGTCGGCCATCTGCGGAATCCAGCGGGGGCTCACAAACGAACCCACCTCGATGTGCTTCAGGCCGGCCTCGACCAGCCCGTGAATGAGCTCGAGCTTCTGCTCGGTGGTGAGCATGACGCGCTCATTCTGCAGACCGTCGCGCGGGCCGACCTCGACGATGGTGGCCCGGGGGCGCTCGGTCGGGCGAATGGATTCTGAGAAGACGGGCATCGGGTCACCGCGGGATTTCGACGCGCGGAATCTGCGGAATGCACCCGCCGGTGTCAACTGCGGCGCCGGGGGTTTCTTTTGCGGGTGTGATCGGGTGCGGGTGTTGAAAAAGTCGCGCGTGCCGTGCACTTTTCGCGGCGAGGGCACCGTCGGGGCTTGGCGAGCGGGGGCGGGTAGTCTAGACCACCCGTGGTTTTCCCCCTGCACACACGTGTTGCCCACATGACAAGAATCCGTATTGGAACGGGCCCTTTGCCGTTTCGCTTTGATCGCTATTTTTCGAATTTTGACTGCGTCGAGCTGCTGGACGCGACGCGCGAGCCCATTCGCCTGAAGGTGTTACGGAAGCTGCGCCAGCGCGCCTCGGCCGATTTTGCGTGGTCGTTGTCGGCGTGGCACTGGCTGACGGACGATCCGCTGGACATTCGTGACGAGGTGCCTTTTGGTCTGGATCGCAAGCAGGTAGGTTTCTTTCAGGTAACGGAAGCCAACGCGCGTCTGTTTGAAGAAGTAAAACTCGAAGTGGAGGCCATTCAACCCCGGTTTTTGCACTTTCGTACGCCGTCGTCGTTCACGCCCACCGAGGGGAATCGAGCGGCCATGAAGGCGTTTCACGAGCGTTTTCTGGCCGCGCTGAACGTGACGCCGGTGTGGGAAGCACGCGGGGTGTGGACGCTCGACGAGTGCCGTGAGGTGGCGGCGCCGCTGGGTTGGCTGGTCGCCAGCGACCCATACGCAGACTTTGAGTTCCCCGAGCCGGTGGCCGGGCCTGGGTACTACTTTGTGAACGGTCCGCGCGGCAAGCGCGAGTTTTCGACCGAGGACATGGAAGAGCTGGCCGACTTCATCGCCGGTCATGAGGAAGACGTCGTGTTCATCTTTCGTGGTCCCGACCGTGAAAGAAACGCGGTCGCGCTGCGTCGCCTGTTTCCGGAGGGCATCGCGGAGTTTGTTCCGTGGGAAGGCAAGGCGCCACTGCTCGACGATGACGCGGAGTACGAGGAGTACGACGACGAGGAAGAGGAAGAGGAAGACGACGACTGATTTTTGCAGGGCGTTGCGCCGCTCTGACCGCGACGCGATGAAGATGTGGAGTGGAACGCGGACGACGTTGAAGCGTTGGGCGCAGGTGAGTGCCATGCGATGTGTCCGGATGCGTAGCACCGCCCTGCGCAGCCTGTCCGGGCCGTCTGACAATTGTGTGCGGGGTGCGGAACTTCGGTCGCGGTGCGTTGTCAGATGCTTCGTTGACCCCACGGTGCAGACGTGAGCAAAGGCGGCGCATGAGCAACCCCGAGGATCAGGAGCGACTGATTCGCAGTCTGCAGCGGCGGGATGAGGCTGCGTTTGCCCGCATGGTCCGCGAGTATCAGGACCGTGTGTTCGCGCTGGTGTTCCGTATGCTGGGCGACCGGGCCGAGGCTGAAGATGTATCGCAGGAAGTCTTTGTGACCGTGTTCAAGGCGATCGACTCGTTTCGGGGGGATTCACAGTTTTCGACGTGGCTGTTTCGGATTGCGGCCAATCATTGCCGGAACCGGCTGCGTTACCTGTCGCGCCGGAACTATCATCGAGGCCAGAGTCTGGACGACATGCACGAGGGCGAGTACCCCATGCAGTTATCCGAGCATGTGCCACAGCCTGACCGGATTCTGGAAGGCGCGCAGCTCGAGAAGACGATACAGGATGCCTTGAACGCTCTGGACGAGGATCAGCGGCTGATTGTGGTACTACGAGACCTTGAACATCTGTCGTACGGAGAGATAGCGCAGATCCTGGATGTTGCGGAAGGCACTGTAAAGTCTCGTCTTTTTCGGGCTCGGCTGGCATTGCGGGAGCTGATTTCGCGAGGGTACCCGCTATGACAAACGCGAATGAGGAGCTGTTTGAGAGGATCACTGCGTATCTGGATGGCGACCTGTCGGATGAAGCCAGGGCGGCATTCGAAGCGGAGCTCGAGACGAACGAAGAGCTCGGTGAGCTGTTGCTTGCGGCCACGGAGGCCATGGCGGTAGTGGCGCGGGTGCCGGCACCGAAGCCACCTGAAGACTTTGACCACGGTGTGGCGCGCGTGATCCGCCGTCGTTCGCGGGGTCGGTTCTTTGGTTCGTGGACGCATGCGCACTATCAGGGGTCGTGGATCTTTGCGCTGGTGTCGCTGGTGTTTCTGGCTGCCTGGATGTTTCTGGCGACGCCGGAGCGGCTGGACGCGTTGCTCGGACCACTATCGGGCTCGGGCATGGCACCCGACGACGACTGGCAGATTGAGTTCCCCGCGGTGCCGGGAACGCAAGAAGGTTCGCAGGCAGCCGGTGTTCCGATTCCTGACGCTCTCGACGCCGAGGAGCGAGCAACACAACCGGATGCTGGTTCAGTAGGGTCAGGTGCTGAAGGTTCCGGGCCTTGGGGCGGCATGGGCAGCGAGACGCGTCGCTCCGAAACCGTGGACCATGGCAGGACCATGGCGCAGCCACGCCTGCAGGGTTGGGTGTACACGATTGAGACGTCGCTGGTGGGCGCCGAGCTTCGCACCGAGCTGGTGAACCGGGTGGGCAGCGAGCGGCTGGAAGAGACGGCGAGGGGGTTTCGGATCCGGCTGGGTCTGCACGAGCAGGTTCAGATGGCCGCGCGACTTCAGGAGTTGGGAGTGGTCAGGCGGGAAGCGCATCTGGCCGACAGCTCCAATGCGCCGACATGGCTTGAGGTTGTGAGCACGCAACGCTAGAGGGTCGGGCCCACTTTCCCGGGAGTGTCATGGAACGTCTGAAAGAGCATCTGGCTAGTTTGAAGACACGCATTGTCGCGAGCCTGGCGGTATACGCTATCTTCGCGGTGGTCGTGGTGGTGATCGGCCTTCGGCATGCGCTGTTTCGCGATGAGCAGATGCTGATGTGGATGGCCCCGCTGGTGGTGAGTCAACTGCTGATGCCTCAGCAGACGATGCCTGCGGTGTGGCCGCGCTCCGTCGATGAAGACGATCAGGCGCAGCTGGACATGATTCGCGCGACGTTACGGGCCTGGCAGGCGAAGGTGACGTCGATGCGTGTGGGCTACATCGTGGTGGCCGCGGGTCTGGTTGCGGCGATGCACTTTGTGGTGGCGCCCTGACAGGTGTCGTGTGCACTGCGGGGGGTGGATGGCGGTGCGTACGCAGAACGGGGGCGAGGTAGAGCAAAAAACGAAAAAGGGCGTGGTCGAAACCACGCCCCTGGCGCGCTCGCCTGTGGCGGTCGTCAGATACGCTTGGAGTAGTATTCCACAACGAGCTGCACGTCCATTTCGAGCGGTACGCTGTCGGGCGTGGGCAGAGCGGAGACTCGCGCGAGGCGACGAGAGGTATCAAACTCCATCCAGTTGGGGAGGGAGAGTGAGGGTGAGGCGAGCGAGGCCTCGATAGCGGCAAGGCGGAGGCTCTTGTCGCGCGGGCGGACGACATCGTTGACGTCGACGGAGTAGGAGGGGATGTCCACGCGTCGACCGTTGACCATGAAGTGTCCATGGGCAACGAGCTGACGTGCAGCCGGGATGGTGGGTGCGAAGCCGGCACGGAACACGACGTTATCGAGACGTCGCTCGAGCAGCTCGAGGATTTTGGCGCCGGTATCCTGCTTTGAGGAGCGGGCGGCGATGACCAGACGGCGGAACTGCGTTTCGCTGATGCCGTAGTTGAAGCGAAGCTTTTGCTTCTCAAGGAGCTGCTTGCCGTAGTCGGAGAGCTTCTTCTTCTTGGGGTCCTTACCGTGCTGGCCCGGCGACAGGGCGTTGTCGCTGATCTTCTTGCGGGAAAGTCCGGGGAGGTTGAGTCCCAGAGAACGCATCTTCTTTACGCGGGGGCCTGTGTATCGGGACATTCTGCTAATCTCCGAAACCGCGCCGAATGAGGGCGGCGCTGCACTGGAATCTCCGAGGTTGACCCACCGGAGGATGTGAAAAGTCGAATCGAAACGGACCGAAAAAGCGTAACCCACGGGCAAGGCAATGGGTGACGCAACAACGGGACGTGCGACCTACCAGAAAAGAAAGCGGTAGGGAAGCGCAATTTCCTGTCCCGACACCGGTAAAGACATTGTTCGTGACCCCTGCACCGCGAAGGGTGTCCTGTCACAGATCATCCAGGTGAATGACCTCGGAATCGATGTGCGCAAATTCATCGGCGGCCAGCTCATCGTCGACGACTTCGAAGGGCATTACTTCTTCTTCGGCGGCGACGGACGGCACGGCGTTCAGCGCGGATTTCAGCTGGGACAACGGCTCCTGAAGCGGTTCTGACCGGAAGACGGGGAGTTGAGCCGAGCCGGAGGTCGGACGCTGTCGAGCCACCTCTGCGGCCTGCGCGATGGCTGCGACCACGTCGTTGAGAAGGGATTCCCTGCTTTGCGTTTCCTGCTGAGCGGACTCAAACGCGAGGCGCAGCGCAGCGAGATCTTCTGCCTGCGCTGCAACAAGAGCATCAGCGGCCTGTACGTACCCTTCGAGCGGCGCGATTCGGCTCGCCACAGCATCCAGGTGTGTGATTTGCGCCGACTGCTCGTCGATCCGATGTTGGAGGCGCGCATGCTCTTCATCCGCCAGCGCCGACATCTCGGCGAGCTCCGCTGCGACAACCGCAGCGCGCTGACGGTGCTCATCGCGCTCATCTTTCATGCGCGCCAGCCGCTCATCGGCGACCGCCCTGAAGGTTTCGGCCTGCTGACGTTCTTCTTCGAGCGTGGTCGAGAGATCGTTGTTCAGTTCGGTCAACGCAGCGATCTGCTGTTGCTGGCTATTGGCTTCGTCGGCCTGCTTCTGGGCCGCGGCCGTGAGTTGCTCAATCCGGTCGGCTGCCGCTCTTGCATCCGACCGAAGCGAATCACACTCGACGCCAAGCTCTCGGATCTTCTGGTGAAGTGCTTCTGCCTGGCTCTGCAGTTCAGCCAACTGCTGCTCCACCAGCGACTTTTCGTGCTGCAGCGTTGCCTGCTGTTGCTGAAGCTCCTGTTGCGACGCCAGAAGTTGACTCTCACGCTCGCCAGCAGACTGCAGACGCTGAGACAGCTCGGCCTTTTCCTGTGAGGCGGCCTCGAGCTGTTGGGTGGCTTCCTGCAGCTCTCGCGTGCGCTGTTCGCACGCCGTTTGAGCTTCGGACAATGCAGTACGCATGGATTCCAGCGCGGCGTCCTGGTCGGCGATTTGCCTGCCTGACGTCGCCAGCTGCCCGGCCAGCCCCTGCACCTGTTGTTGAGCCTCATTCAGGAGCTCTTCGTTCGCGCGCACCTGAGTCAGGGCCTGCCTCAGCTGTTCGGTGGTCTCAGTGGACTCGGTGCGAGAGGCATTCAGTTGTTCAAGCAGCTTTTGATTCTCCGCCGCTGCATCCGTAAGGCCAACCTGCAGGGCGTCCCGAGCGGCAGTCCCTTCGGCCAGCGCAGCCTGTGAGGCGTCGAGCGCGAGCTGCGAGTCGCGCACCTTCGCGTGCAGCTCGGCCTCGCGCCCGAGGACCTGACCCAGTTCGCCGCGAAGAGCCGCCTCACCCTGCGCCATGTGCTGAACTTGCTGCTGCAGCGCTGCCACCTTCTCGTCGTTTTCAGCGGCAGACGCCTGCGCCGACGCGGCGGCCTCGTGAAGCCGTGTCTCCTGCTGTGCCACCTGTTGTTCGGCACCGGCGAGTCTTTGCTGCAGCTCGGCGTTCACCGTCTGCGACTGTGTAAGCGCGCGCGCAGTCGCGGATTGAGCCTCTTCGGCCTGTGTGATGGAGGACTGAAGGGCCTCGACGCGGGAATCCGCGTGGTGTCGGGCGCTCAGCGCCTCATTGCGAGCGTTCACGGCCTCGTCGCAGGCCGCCTGTAGACGCTGCAGTTCGGCGTCGCGCTGCTCCGACGACTCGAGCATCTCTACAATGCGATGATCGCGAGCGAAAACTTCATCCTTGTACCGCAGCACTTCGCCCTCGGCGCGATTCAGCGCAGTGCGCAAGGTGAGTAGTTCGCGGGCTGTGGCAGCGCTGCCCGCCGCGCTTCCATTCGCGGCACTATTCGACTCGGCCAGCTGCCGCTCGAGCAGGGCGACACGCTCGCGCCCCGAGCTCAACTGCTGCTGAGCGACAGCCAGCTCACGCTCGATGGCGGTGAGACGGTGGAGTTCCTGCTGCGCCTGAACCACCTGAGACTGTGCGAGGGTTGATTCAGCGCGCGCCTGACCAAGCTCGCCCTGCAGTCGCCCGATCTCGGAGCGCAGGTCAGACTCGGCGACGGCTCCGCTGTCGAGCGTATCAGGCTCAGGCGTCAATGCCGGCGGTGCACCGTCATGGGGTTGTGACGCAGACCGAGCCTCCGTCCCAGCCGCCAACGGGCCCACTGCCGATGGCTGCGCATCGTGCAACGACGGGCGCGCCGTCACAGCGGCGGCTGAGTCGGGAACAGCGGCCATCTGCTGAGACAGGCGCAGATTTTCGCTGCGTTGCTCGGCCTCCATCCTGTCTGTGGCCAGCAGAGACTCCAGCTCTTCGCCGAAGCTCAAATCAAGCGAATCCTCAGAGCTTTCCAGCAGCGATGAATCCAGCGGCGACACAAACTCCAGAGCAGCCGTTACCATTTCAGCAGCCGTCGCAGGCTTGAAGAAGTACCGGTTAGCCGGATATTTCGTCGTACGATGCTTCTCAATCACCTCGGCCGTCACAGCCGCCGTGGTGACAAAGATCGGTGTTTCAGCCAGCACGCCATCCTGCCTGAGCTTACGACACAGCGTAAATCCAGACGGGCGATTGGGCTTCAGTTCAACCGCGATGATCACCAGACGGGGACGTTCCTGCTGCGCCCACCCGTACGCAGTGTCTGCGTCGTCTTCGGAGTGCACCGCTAACCCGGCACGCACGAGAGCAGCGCTCAGCTCGCTCGCGAAGGACTCGTCACTCTCGACCACCAACACATCGAACGCCATATGGACTCACCGGAAGCAGAAACAGACGCGCTTGCACAATAGTGGATCGGATTTTGCGTTGTCAACGAACCCACACCCGACATTTTTTCATAAAAATCAGATGTTTAGCGCAAAACACAACCGTTCTGGCATGCAAACGCCAAAGATCCTTAGCTCTGGGCAGGTAGCGATGTGCCCGGCAGCCACGAGGTGACAGCGTCCAGCGTCCCGCTCTGAAAACCAGACCTGTGCCGGATGCGCTCATACAAGGGCTCGTATCCAGCTGCACCGATCATGGCCGCGTTGTCCGTGCAGAGCGCCGGCGGAGGTATCGAAACCGTCATTCCCGACTCGGATGCCAGTGCCAGCACGCGTGCGCGCAGTGCCCGGTTGCAGGCCACTCCACCGCAGATCGCTACATGGGCCACACCGTGGTCGGCCGCTGAGCGAACGAGTTTTCGGGCGAGCACTTCAACCACCCGCGCCTGAAACGAAGCGGCCAGGTCGTGGATCTGCTGACCTTCGATGGGGCCATGGTCGCGCAGCCAGTACAACACCGACGTCTTCATGCCTGAGAAGCTGAAGTCGTAGCCCGGGCGCTTCAACATGCCGTCGCTGAGTGGAATGGCAAACGGGTCGCCCTGTTGAGCGAGGCGGTCAATCACAGCGCCACCGGGATACCCCAGACCCAGGTGTTTGCTGACCTTATCGAACGCTTCGCCAGCAGCGTCATCGAGTGTACGACCGATCTGCTCAAAGTGTCCGCGCTGTCGCGTGAGGTACAGGGCAGTGTGCCCTCCCGAGACCACGAGCGCCATGGCAGGCCACTGCATGGGCAGGGTGCCGTCGATTGTGGCCAGACACGCAGCCATGACGTGCCCTTCGAGGTGGTTGACACCGACGAGCGGCACATTGCGTGTGAACGCCAGCGACTTGGCGAACTCCAGCCCCACGAGCAGACTGCCGGCGAGACCCGGGCCCGCGGTCACCGCGATGCCCTGCACATCGTCGAGCGTCATGAAGGCCGCCGCCAGTGCTTCCTGTACAACCGGCGCGATCGCCATGATGTGCGCACGGGACGCCAGCTCCGGGACGACGCCTCCGTACACGGCGTGCATGTCGATCTGGCTGTGCACAATGCTGGAGCGAAGCTCAGCGGTGCCGGTCAGTACCGCGGCGGCGGTCTCATCACAGGATGACTCAATGGCCAGAATCGCTGGGCCGCCATGCGTCGGTGCGTTGACTGGGGAGTCCATGGACGTCATCGGCGGTGCGCGCGAAGGCGCCTGAGATCAGAGGCTTTCGAGCACCCTGCGAAGCTCTTCGGCCTGGCGGGTGTCGGGGTTGCCATCAATGTAGCGCTGATAGAACTCGCGGGCACGCTCGGTGTTGCCCATGGCCTGATAGGCAGCACCGGCCATGACCAGGCCCTGACCGTTGTTTCGGTCAATGCGAAGAGCGTTGTTCAGGAACTGCACAGCGCGCTCATTTTCACCGAGTTCGTGGTGAGCGGTGCCCAGGTAAACCAGGGCAGTGGCGCTATCCGGGTTTGCGCGGACAGCCTCCTGACACAGGCGAATCGCGTCGGCGTACACGCCCGACCGGGCTGAGTTGGCGCACTGCTCCAGGGCGCGACGTGCCTCGCGGGACGTCGGAGCGCGCTCTTCGGAGCCGGGTTCGGTATTTCTCGGGGTGCGACGCGACTCCCCCTCTTCGCCGTCGTCAAGCAGCCGGCGCGAGTCTTGTGCGACCTGTTCAAGTTCTTCGGCCGACGGCACCTCTTCGAAGCCCCAGCTATCGTCAGCGATCTCCTGTGCGTGGTACAGCACCCCTGTAGCGGCACGCGCAGCGGAGCCTTCCATGGCGATCTCCATCGCGATGCGCTCGGCCTCGGGATCAGGCAGAGCAGGCGTGGCGGGCGCTTCTGCGGCGAGCGGAGCAGACGCTTCTGCGGCGGGCGCGCTGGCTTCAGCGACGGGAGCCTCTTCAGCGGTCGGTTGCGGTGCGGGCGGAGGCGTGCGGGACGACTGCGTGGCAAAGAAGATGATGGCGGCCAACACAGCCAGAGCAATGATTCCCCCGATGATCGGAGCCGCTCCGGAACGCTCGGGTTCGGCAAACAATTCGTGGTCGTCGGTCATGGTCGACGGATCACGGAAGAACGAGTCTTCGGGTGCCGCTGCAGGCGCGTCGGCGAGAGCGGAGTCGCTCGTCTGTTCGCGCTGGCGATTGAGCTCCGCGATGGGGCTCACCAGCATGGTGGGGCCCTCGGCTGCATCGCGTTCATCGCGCATCGCGGCCAGCTCACGCTCAATCTCGGCGTTGAGGTCGGGGGTTCGCGCCGTGGGTGCGTCTGTGGAAGTCCAGGCCCCGCTGCCGGCGTCCTGCGCCATGGCCGCGATCTCGGCGAGGCGTGCCTCTTCAAGGGTGGTCGCGGCAACCGCCGGCATCGAACCCGTCTGGATGGCCGTCAGACGGCCGGTCAGCTGTGCCCGGCGACGATCCAGCTCGCGCTCACGCTCCGAGAGTGCCGACGAGCGTTGCTCAGCCTCTCGCCGCAGGTTTTCGGCCAGCATTTCGGCCTCGCGACGCACATTGGCAGCGCGCCGCTCCGCCTCCTCGATCTCGCGACGCCGGGCCTCATCCAGCTCGCGCCGCTCGGACTCAAGGCGAAGGAGCTCCTCTTCGGCCAGCTGACGCTCCGCTTCCTGCTGAGCGCGCAGCCGCGCCTCCTCGGCGGCAAGGCGAGCGGCCTCCTCGGCAGCGCGTTGCCGTTCCTGCTCTTCGCGCACCTGACGGGCGGCTTCTTCTGCAGCGCGGGCTGCTTCTTCCGCCTCGCGAGCACGCGCGACCATGGCTTCGTATTGCTCGCGTGCTGCGCGAGCAGCATCCTCAGCAACACGACGCGCTTCTTCTTCTGCTTTACGACGTTCTTCTTCTACCTGACGGCGCGCTTCTGCCTCAGCCGCAGCGCGGGCTGCCTCCTCGGCGACTCGCGCCGCTTCGGCCTCGGCCTTCGCGCGCGCTTCTACGGCGACGCGTGCCGCTTCTTCTTCTGCCTTTCTACGGGACTCTTCAGACAGTCGCGCAACGTCGGCCGCACTCACCGACGGGTTCTGTGCGGTCGTGCGCATCCGTTCGAACTCAGCGCCGTCGTTCGACGTGGCACCGCCCTGCCCAACGGCGCTCAATACACCAGCGTCAAGAAGCAACGGCACGACGCGCAGGGCAGCCAGATCATCCAGCTCGCATGCCGCAACAGCCTCGCGAACGGTACGGATGCCATCGAACACCCGGACCACAATATTGGCTTCTTCGGGCATCGAACCAAGGCGCCCCACGAACGAGCGGTATTCGACCGTGTACACCGTATCCACCGACTCCAGCCGAGCGGCGGCGGCTTCCCATGTCTCGTTATAGGCGACCGCTGCGGACAGAAGATCGTCTGTGCTCAGCGTAATCCGCGCCGGACGATCTGACGCGTTCGTATAAACGACGGACCACGTTCCCGTGCTCCACGTGAACATGCGGTTAAACGCTTCCTGTCCCTGCGTGCGTCCCGACACCGCATCCACGACTCGACCATCCTGAAAGTACACCGTACCGTTCAGGTTGCCCGAAGTCAGACGCGCTGCACCGGTGCGGCGCTCCTCAATGATGGTGTTCACCAGATCAAACAGCTCGCTCTCTTCGAGCGTGCCGTCCAGCACCGCCAGCGTGGTGCTGGCGGCCGCTACCGGCCGATCCGTCAGCGTACGAAGACGAGCAGCCGCTTCCTTCACCTTTACGGGGCGCGTCAGGAATTCATCGGCGCCGGCGTCGGTGAAGCGAGCACGCGCCTCGCTATCCGAGGCATCCAGCACAACAGCCACCGGCCATGCCGAGGTGCTGCCGCCACTGCGAAGCGCACGCAACAGACCCAGCGCGCTGCCATCGGACAGGCCGGAGTCAATCACAACGACAGCGCTCGCCAGACTGGCCGCTGCCGAAAGAGCAGCCGACTCAGACGCGACTGCAGTCACCTGCAGACCTGCCTTTCTGAAACCCAATTCCAGAAAGCGGCGACTTTGATCTGTGGAATCTACGAGGAGGACTGCCTTCGAAGCGGCGGACATTGACGTCTCCTTTCCGTGGTTCAACCAGGGACCTGCCACGACCTCCAGAGCGGGTAGCGCGCGGCGGCGGGACAATCGCCCAGCCCACCGGGTGTGTCAAGCAATCAGGCGCGTCCGCGATGAAGGTGTACACAAAAGACACACCTGTGCGCAGTGTGCACGGACCGCGCGCTTCCACCGCGCAAAATCGAGCTGGCAAACCTGCGCCTCCCGCCGCACAGGCCAGCGCGAAAGCGCAGGCTATGTTGCCCGCACCCGATGTCCCTTTGGATTCCCCCCCTCTCTTCTTTCGACCGCCGGACACCTTCGTCGCTTGACACGATCCGCCCCCTCCCCTACCGCTCCCCGCCATGAAATCTACCACGACAACCGCCGAAACTGAACCTGCCACACCCCTGATGGCGCCCTCTGCCGCCGTCAGGTGGCGATTTTTGCGGTTCGCTGCGGTGGGCGGGTCTGGCGTGTTCGTCAACTTCGGCGTCGTCTGGCTGGCCGAGCTCGCCCTGCGTGCGACGCTGCAACCGGTGGAGCTTCCCCTGCTGGGCACCGTCGACGCCGTCTCGCTCTTTGCGCTCGTCGCAGGCATCCTGGTCTCGATCTTCACCAATTTCCTTATCAACGATGCCTGGACGTGGGGTGACCGCTCCAAAACTGCGTCCTGGATCGCCCGCTGTCGCGCTTTCTATGTCACCAACGGACTCGCCGCCGGACTGCAGCTCGCCGTCGCCTGGGCCCTCGTAAACTTCGCCGTCTTTCACATCGTCCTCTTCGGGTTCGACCTCACCGCATGGTCCGTTCGGCTGGCAAGCCTCTCCGCGATCGCCATCGCCACGCCGCTCAACTACGTGGTCAACAACGTCTGGACCTTTCGCGACCGCTAACACTATGAGGTACCCACGTACCGCGACGGGACAGCATGTCCTGCTCTCTGGGACCCGGGTAATCGCATGTTCCTGATCCGTTCGGCGCAACCGCACGACCTTCAAGAGCTCGCTGCGCTGGCGCAGCACCTCGACACGCTCAATCTGCCTCACGACGCGCCTGCGCTGGAGTCGATCATCGACCTGTCGCTTCGCTCGTTTCGCGGGCAGGTAGAGGCCGAGTCCGCCCGCTACCTCTTCGTACTCTGCGACTCACAGACCTCGCAGGTGCTCGGCTCGTCGATGCTCATTGCCGCGCACGGAACGCCGCACGACCCGCATCACTTTCTGCGTATTGACGCCATACAGCGCTACAGTTCGTCACTGCGAACCCTGTTTCGCCACCGCATTCTGCAGTTCCGCCAGTCGTGGACACCCCACACCGAACTGGGAGCGCTGGTGCTTCACCCTGCTCTTCGTGGCCACCCTGCCCGTCTGGGCCGACTGCTCAGTTACGCGCGATTTCTCTATCTGGGCGCCTATCCCGAGAGGTTCTGCACCGAGGTTCAGGCCGAGCTGCTGCCGCCTTTTCGAGAAGACGGCTCCAGCGTGCTCTGGGACTGGCTGGGGCGACAGTTTACCGGTCTCGACTACCAGCACGCCGACCGGCTCTCCCGCACCAACCACGAATTCATGCAGTCCCTCTTTCCCAGCGAACCCATCCACATTGCCCTCATGCCCGCCGACGTTCAGGCGGTCATTGGAGCGATCGGACCGGCGACGCAGGGGGTGGCCCACCTGCTGCAACAGCAGGGATTCCGGCCCAACGGGCACATCGACCCGTTCGATGGCGGCCCCCACTTTGCCGCCGCCACGAGGGACATCCCCATCGCTGCCCATACGCGCCGCCGCGAGGTGGCGCCGCACTGCCACCTGCAGAACGGCGTCGTGGGACTCGTCGGAAGCGAGGATGCTCACGGACACTGGCGCATCGTCGAGACCTCGCTGGTCACCGACGCCGAAGGTTATCTCTGCCTGGACCAGGGCACCCGCGATACGCTTCAGGTGACGGATCGCGACCCGGTTTACGCTGCACCACTTCGATAGGACGTCATGCGAGACCTCCCCACTCTCTCCAGTCTGGGCCACTTTACAGGTGGGCAATGGCACGTCGCCGACACTGCGCTGGCGAGTACGTGCCCTTTCGACACCCGCCACACCCTTGGATGGTTCCCAGCCGACTGCGACCGTGTCGACGAAGCTGTGCACGCCGCGAGCAGTTACAGCCAGAAATGGCGAACATTACCGCTCGCTGATCGGATTCAGGTCTTATTGCGCTTCGCTCAGGCGCTGGCGAAGGCGCGCGAAGCGCTCGCCACCCTGATCTGCGCTGAGGTCGGTAAACCGTGGCTGGAGGCGCTGGCCGAGGCCGACCTGCTCGCGTCAAAGATCCGACTCACCTGCGAGATCGCACCGAAGGAGCTCGGCCCCGTCGTTCCGGATCGTGTGGACGGATTCTGGGATTATCGGCCTCACGGCGTCGTGGCTGTGCTGGGCCCCTTCAACTTCCCGATGCACCTGTCCAACGGACACATCGTACCAGCCCTGGTGGCCGGCAATGCGGTCATCCTGAAGCCGTCCGAGGTGGCACCGGCCTGTGGGCAGGCGTATGTGCAGCTGTGGCAGTCCGTCGCCGGGGAGTGGGCGGGCGCCCTGTCGTTGTTGCAGGGCGGCGGTGCAACCGGTGCCGCGCTCGCTGCACACGATGGCGTGCATGCCGTCTGTTTTACGGGCTCTTGGTCGGTCGGCGTTCGCATTCGACAGGCGACTGTGGCGCAGACGGGCAAGCTGCTGGCACTCGAAATGGGTGGCAAGAACGCAGCGCTCGTGTTCGACGACGCGGACCTGGATCACGCAGCCGACCAGATCACCGCAGCAGCGCTTCAGTCAACCGGACAGCGATGCACCGCCACCAGCCGCGTCCTGGTTCAGCGACGTGCCGCCGATGCGCTAACGGACAAGCTGCTCGAACGCGTTCAACAATGGCGTCCCGGCGATCCTTTCGACGACGACGGCCGGCGTCTGGGACCTCTTGCAACCGCTGCTGCACAGGCACGTTTCCTGGCCGTCCAACACCAGCAGATCGGCATCGAGACCTTGCTTCCGTCAACGCCTGTCGTGGAGAAGACCCCCGGTCACTGGGTGCTCCCTGCTGTGCACCGCGTTGTGGACGTCGCCGCGAGCGCGCCACGCTGGCGTGAGGAGCTGTTTGGGCCCGAGGTGCTGATCGAGGTCGTCGATTCCGATGAAGAGGCCGTCGCTCGCGCGAACGCGACCGAGTACGGCCTTGCAGCGTCCGTGCACACCAGCACCCACAGCCGCTTCGAGATGGCCCGGCACAACCTGCGAGCCGGCATCATCAACTGGAATCGGGGCACGGCCGGCGCAAGCTCGGCCATGCCCTTCGGCGGGGTGGGTCACTCCGGTAACCACCGCCCTGCCGGCGTGTTCAGCCTTCGCTATTGCGTGTGGCCGGTGGCAACACTGCTTCGCTAGACGGTCCTGGCGCTATGCGGTCCCCCTGACCGTCCACCTGGCAGCATCAGGAGACGAACAGGTCTTCCAGCTCGCGCTCCACTTCTTCTTCTGTGCTGCCCATGGCAACGCTGAGTTCCTGAACCAGCAGCCTGCGAGCGGTGTCGAGCATCTTACGCTCTCCAAAACTCAGGTTCTTTTCGATCTTGATCAGGTTGAGGTCACGCAGCACCTCGGCGATCTCGAAGATGGAGCCCGTTTTGATTTTCTCGACGTATGCGCGGTAGCGACGGTTCCACGTGCCGTGGTCAAAGGAGACATTTCGCTCACGGAGGATGTCGAGCACCTCGTCGACTTCATCTTCCGTGATCACGCGGCGGATATCGACCGACGCGACCTTGTCTTCGGGCACCATGATCTTCTTGTCCGAGTCGAGGACCCGGAGCACGAAGAAGCGCATTGGCGCGTTCATGATGACCTTCTCCTCCAGCCCCTCCACGCGGGCGACTCCCTGCGCCGGATAAACGACCATGTCGCCGACTTTGAGATCCATGAAGTGTCGACCTCGTTCGTGCGGTTCACGAGTGAGTGTGGGAAGGCCTGCCCATCAGGTGGGCGGTCCTCAGAGAACAGGAGACAAACAACCGGACTGAGCGTACGCCGTATTCCCGCGAAGCGCATGAAGTGCGGCACAATCGCCCAAATGGGACCCGCTCAGGCAAAACTGACACAGGGCCCCGGGCCATGCGGTGCACCATAACACAGCACGCAGGAAACGCACACACCGAAGTGCAACCGGGCATGACGTTCATGCCCGGCGCAGCGACCCCTTCACGCGCGGGCAGCCGCCTTGCGCAGCGAGTCGTGCAGATCCAGCAGACGGCTGCTGGTGAAGCGCGACAGCTTGGCAGCGTAGGCCGGGTTACCCTTGAAAGGGAACTTGAACTTGACGATGGCCGCCACGAGGCTGTCCTTGGAACCGAAGTCCTTCCGAACGCGCTCTTCGGAGGCCAGCAGGCGCAGCAGCTGCTTATTGCTCGCCTTGGTGATCCGGGCCGTGAACTCTTCCACGGACTCACCTTCCGGAACGGAGAGCAGCGGCATCACCTTGGCCACCAGCTCCGACTTCGTACCGTACTTCTCCTTCACGATCTGAATGGGCGACTTCTTCATCGGGAATCTCCATGAAACAGCGTTCATTACTACGCAGATGCCTGGATGCCGTTGACGACACCACCGGCGAACAGATAAGTGCGGGGCCCTTGCAGCGACCGCGCGTCTTCGTACGATTTGTTCGGACTCGGGAGGCCGGTAATGGCGAGGGAAGCCAGCTTGCCCGAGAAGGCGCGTCGACTTACCACACCACATCTCCCTTTGCAACCCTCCGGTGCCTTCATGCGCCAGGCGTCCGCACTCTCGATGCTGCTTCACTCGCTTCACGGCTCCGTCACCCTACTGACGGCCGCCACATGCCTTGGGTGCCTGTTCGGCGCCTGCCAGTCCGGCGAGCCGCTCCGTAGCCTGCAGAGCCCGTTACCGTCCCTCCCCGACGAGTCCGGCTCCGCGACGCCCGAAACCAGTGGCGCCGAAGGATCACAACCCGGGATGCTCGTCATTCCATCGCCCAACCTGCCTGCCGATCAGCTCGCCGCCCAGTCCGGGCCGATTCAGGTCTCGGGTGAAGAGCTCGTTCGGGCCGCCCGGTTCCGGCAACTCATGGCCCATCTCTATCAGGAACCCGACCCGTTACCCGCCGACTGGACCACCGATAGCCGACTCCTCGAAGATCTCGCCATGCAGGTGCTGCTGGAAGCGCTGCTCGACCGTGAAGCAGCTGCCCGTCGACTGACCGCCTCGGACATCGAGATTGACGCCGAACTCGAAGCCACCGCCGCCCTGTCGCGCCTGCATCGCCTTGAACCGCCACAACGCGACGAGGTCATGGCACAGTTCGCGCCCCTCTCGTGGGATGATGTCCGGCGCTCTGGCGCACGCCGCATCCTTCACCAGCGCTGGCTTGATGCGGTCACCAGCGTGCTAACTGACGCGGAGCTCCGACGCATGTACGACCTCGTCGAAGATCAGATGCAGCTGCTGGTCGCTCTCGTCCCCAATACGCCCTCCACGATCGCCGTCGACCGCCTGTTGAACGACTCGCCCGAACGGATCGACGAGTGGTACGCCGAGCATCGGGGCTGGTACCTCACGCCTCGCCGCGCCACCATTCGCCGCGTACGGGTGCCCGCTGACACCCGGTCAGAGGCCGCCGCGGCAGCGGCTCGAGAACTGGCAACCCAGTGGCGCAACGCCTTTGCCACCGGCATTTCGCCGGTCGATGCACCCACCCCAGAGCTCATCGAGATCACCGAAGCCGATTTCAACGAGGCCTTCCGGACGGGCGCCGGTGCATGGACCCCCGTTGTGCAGACCAACGACGGCTTTGTGTTCGCGCAGGTCGTGTCGGTCTCGGCATCCGAAGTCGCGCCGCTGGACGATGACCTGCGCCGGCGAATCGCACGTCAGATCCTCGAACGTACGCGACCACAACCGCAGGCGCTCGCGCTCGCTCGTGCGGTACACGCCGCCATGCAGGCCGACGATCAGGCCGCGCTCGTCGCTGCGCTGAACGCAGCGCGCGTCGAAACCCAGACCACGCCCTTCTTTGCCCGTGGCTCCGGTGGGTCCATCCCGCTCCTTGGAGAGGTGCCACAGGCACATGCTTCCCTATTTGTGCTGCTGAACGAACCGGGCGACATGCCCGACGAACCCTTCATCACGCCACATGGCATTGCCGTCGTAAAACTCATCGAGCGCCGGCGTCCCAACGACGAAAAGTACGAGACCGACCGTGAAGCATTCCGAACGGCCATCACCCCAGGGTTCCGTGAGCAGGCCTGGGCGTCATTCAGCAGCGAGTGGTTCCAGACACATCCCCCTCAGTTCTTTCCTGAACCTGTCCGGAACGCCCTGACACCGGCCCCGCATACGCCTCCATGACGACGGAATCTCTCTCGACGCCCCAAATGAGCACCGGTGGAACCGGTTTCAGGCTTACCAGTGCCTGCATCGTGACAATGAACGACGATTTTAGCGTTGTTCAGGGCGATCTTGCCGTAGGCCCTGACGGCGCCATCGTCGCGGTCGGCGATGCCTCAGCCTTCGTGCACTGGCCAGCCACGGATGTTGGCGGCGACTACATTCTGCCCGGCTTTGTTCAGGCGCACATTCACCTGTGTCAGACGCTGTTTCGGCACGAAGCCGAGACGCGCACGCTGCTGACCTGGCTGCGCGAACGCATCTGGCCGCTCGAAGGCGCCCACACACCGGAGTCGCTTCGCGTCAGCGCCGACCTCGGCATCGCCGAACTTTTGTTGTCTGGCACAACAGCCCTGCTCGACATGGGAACCGTGCATCACCAGACCGCCGTGTGCGAGGCCGTGCGCGACGCTGGCATTCGTGCCACGGTCGGCAAGGCCATGATGGACACCGGCGAGGCCGTTCCAGCGTCGCTGCTGGAAACCACCGCCAGCTCCCTCGACGAGTCGGTCGCCCTCGCCCGCGCCTGGCACGGCCACGACGACGACCGCATCCGCTATGCGTTCGCCCCTCGGTTTGTGCTCTCCTGCACCGAAGAGCTTCAGCGTGAGGTCGGTCGGCTGTCCGCCGCCAACGACTGGGGTATTCACACACATGCCAGCGAACAACTCGAAGAAATCGCTGTCGTACAGAGTATTTACGGCCGCAAGAACATCGACGCCCTGCACGAGATGGGCCTCTGCGGGCACCGCACCGTGCTCGCCCATTGCGTCCATGTGGACCACGACGAACGCGGACTGCTCGCACGCACCCGCACGTCGGTCTGCCACTGCCCCGGCAGTAACATGAAGCTCGGCTCGGGCATCGCCGACATTCCCGGCCTCCGCAAAGCCGGCATCAACGTCGCCCTGGGAGCCGACGGCGCGCCCTGCAACAACCAGCTCGACCAGTTCGTCGAGATGCGTCTGGCGCAGCTGCTGCAGGCCGGCACCCGCGGCCCCGGTACCCTGCCGCCCCGAGACGTGCTGCACATGGCCACCCGCGCCGGTGCGCTGGCGCTGAACCAGGCACACCGAATTGGCCAGATCAGCCGCGGCTTCGATGCTGACATCATTCGCCTGCGCCGCAGCGACGCCCGTTTCGGGCTTGGCAGCGACCCCTACACCGAGATCGTCTCCGCCGGCTGCCGCGATCTGGTCCGCGACGTGTGGGTCAAAGGACGCCATCTGGTTCAGAACGGCGTGCTCACGTCGATGGATACCGGCGCCCTTCGGGATCGCGGTCGCAGGGCGCTCGACGGCACCATCCGTCGCGCAGGCCTCTGATTTCGCGCAACATTTAGTCGTCGCGACGCACAATACCATCCAGCGGCGAGCTCGCCTTCGCGTACAAGCGCCTCGGCATACGCCCCGCGAGGTACGCCAGTCGGCCACCGTCCACCGCGTACTTCATCGCCTCGGCCATCTGCACCGGCCGCTCAGCCGCGCTTACCGCTGACGAAAGCAGCACGGCATCGCAGCCCAGCTCCATGGCGAGGGCAGCGTCCGATGCCGTGCCGATCCCGGCATCCAGAATCACCGGTACATCGGTGATCTGCTCCCGAATAATCCGCAGGTTGTACGGATTTCGAATGCCCATGCCCGACCCGATCGGCGAACCCAGCGGCATGACCGCTACGCACCCAACATCACGCAGCTTCTTCGCCACGATCGGGTCATCGTTGGTGTACGGCAGCACCTTGAAGCCGCGCCGCACCAGCTCGGCCGCCGCTTTCAGCAGCTCGTCGGTGTCGGGCAGAAGCGTCTCATCGTCACCGATGACCTCCAGCTTGACCCACTCCGTCTCGAGCGCCTCGCGCGCCAGCTCGGAAGTCAGAATCGCATCGCGCGCGGTGAAGCAGCCCGCCGTATTCGGCAGCAGAAACCACCCGCCCTCGCGCAACACACCGAGCGTCGACTCGCCGTTCAGCTCGCCCAGGTCCACACGGCGAATCGCCACCGTCACAATCTCGGCCCCCGATGCCTGCATGGCCCGCATCATCATGTCGAGCGACCGGTACTGCCCCGTGCCCATAAGCAGTCGGGACGAAAAGGTACGACCAGCGATCACCAGCGGCGAATCCATAGAGCTCATGCGCAAACTTCGGAGGAATGAAGGATCAGGGCGGCAGTACGCCCCGACCCAACGCGCGTGTCGGAGTGCGGCGTACGCATCACCGCCGCCCTGTAACGCATTCGCCGCGCCCTGACTACGCCACCGCACATCAGGTGAAAGGCGGCACCGGGTGTCCCAGCAGGCTCCACATGAAGATGTAGTGGGAGCCGGCACCAGCGAGAACGAACAGGTGCCACACCTCGTGGTGGCCAAAAACGCCGGGCAGTGGATCGGGGCGCTCAAGGGCGTACACGATGGCCCCCACCGAGTAGGCGAGCCCACCGGTCACCAGCCAGGCAATCGAGACAAGCTCAAGCTGCGGCAACATCAGGTGAGCCGGCACGACAAAGAGCCAGCCCATGCCCAGATAGATGCCGGTGCTGAGCCAGCGTGGCAGGTCCAGCGTGATTGCCTTGAGCACAACACCCATCAGCGCAATGATGCCGACCGCGCCAAGCATGGCAAGCCGCCATGTGCCGTCCAGCAGGTGCAGGACGGGCGGCACGTAAGAGCCGGCGATCATCAGGAAGATCGCGATGTGGTCGAGCTTGTTCAGCCACAGATTCCAGCGATCACCAAAGTCGAAGAAGTGGTACACGCTGGACGCGAAGAACACACCGATAAGCCCGACCGCGTAAATCGCCATGGCGATGGTGCCGGGCGCGCCCAGCGGCGCAGCGGCCTGCGTGAGGATGACTCCCCCAACGATAGCTGCCAGAAAGCCCGCGAAGTGTGTCGACGCGCTGACGGGGTCTTTGAAGATTCCGAAACGGACCTGAATCGCCACGCACAACTCCAGAGCAGACCGGGAGGGCGCTCCATCGGCACCGTCGGCCACACCGTACACGGGTTCGCGTCGAAGAGCGAACAGGTTGGAAAATTCGGATTTCCGACGGGTTGGAGCGGTCGTTGAACAGGTGGTGAATGCTGTATGGGGTCCACCGATTCTGCCCGGTTCACAGGAACGCAGAGCTGCAGCGGCCTCGCAAAGTGCGACCCCGCTGTGATTGACGCGGCGCGCCACCTGATGTGTACAGCTGCGGAACTCTATTTCCGCCACACCAGAGCCCACGCATGAAACGTAGCATTGAGACTGAGATCACCATTGAGGCGTCGGCCGAGCGGGTCTGGGCGGTGCTGATGGCGACACAGGACTGGTCGCGCTGGAACCCAACGATCCCAGAGTTGTCAGGCAAGGTGTCGCTCGGCAGCCTGATTCGGGTTCGGCTGTGGATTGGCATCCTGCCGGTGGTGCTGCTGGTGCGGGTCACCCGACTGGAGCTTCATCGCGAGTTTGCCTGGTCGGGCGGCGTTCCGGGAGCCGCGCACGCGTGTCACGGATTCCGGATTGAGCCCCTCGAACCCGGCCGCGTTCGATTCGTTCATTATGAGCACTTCGAAGGCGGCATGGCGGTCGCTTATCTCGCCACTCAAAAGGCCATTCGGAAGGGATATGAAGCGATGAATGTTGCACTAAAGGCGCGCTGTGAGGCATAGACTCCCCGGCAGTCGGGCTTTCTGTCATCAGGACGCTCCAGCCATCGGGTCGTACAGCGTTATTGTTCGGGGTATGGCGGGCAACAGACGAGAGGCAGTGCATGGATGTGATCGTCATCGGAGCGGGGCTCGCGGGGCTGACCGCAGCAGCTCGCCTGACACAGGCTGGTCATGAGGTGACGGTCCTTGAGGCAGCCGAACGTCTTGGAGGGCGCGTCTGGTCACAGCAGGTTTCGCCGGGCATTGCGCTGGACCTGGGCGCGCAGTGGGTCGGTTCACCTCAGCGGCAGATTCTGGCGCTGGCGAAGGAGCTGGGAGTGGCGACCGTGCCGGTGTCGAAAGGCGGACGGTATGTGACCGACCAGGGCGGCAGGGTGACGACGTCGCGGTTTGAGTTATCGCCGCGGGCACCGGGGGTGTTCGTGGACATCGTCAACATGGGGCTGCGGTTTTCGGGTCTGAAGTCGGCGTTGACCACCCAGTCAGGCATTGCAACGCTGGCAGGCGAGTCGGTGGAAGCCTGGGTCATGCGCAACGCGATCACGTCCGCGGGGCGTCGTTGGTGGCTGTGGATGGCGGAGTCCGGCTTCTGTCGTCACCCGGCCGAGGTGTCCATGTACGACATGGTACAGCAGATGGCCGGGATGGGCGGCCTGGAGGGTCTGGCCAGGGCCGAGGAAGCCACCCTGCAGGGTGGCGCGCAGGCGTTGATTGACGGCCTGGCGGCGCGCCTGAAGAACCGCATAGAGACGGGCGCGGTCGTGGATCGGGTTCAGCAGTCGGAAGGGGCTGTGCATGTGTTTGCCGGCCCGCGTCGATGGAAGGCAGAGCGCGTGGTCGTCGCGGTTCCGCTGGCGGTGCTGGCGCGGATTGAGTTCGAGCCGGGCCTTCCCCGTCTCTACAGGCAGTTTCTGTCGCACGTTCGGCCAGGCCGGGTGGTCAAGTCGCTGCTGGTCTATTCGTCGCCGATATGGCGCGAGCGGGGCTTTCAAGGCCTGGTCATGACCGACCGGGGACCGACGAACCTGTTCGCCGATGGTTCTCCGGCGGCGGGAGGCGGGGTGCTGGTCGCATTGTCGTCGGGGCGCGCGGGAGAAGTACTGGCTTCGATGTCGAAGGCGGAGCGAAAGGCGGCCCTGCTGGCGCAGGCGGGGAGCTACTTTGGCACCCTGCCCGAGCCCCTGGCGTTCGAGAGCACCGACTGGTCATCGGTGACACACGTCGAGGGTGCCTATGCGTCGCGTCTGACGCCTGGCGCGAGCGCGTTCCCTCCGATTCAGCCGTGGGTCGATGCCCAGGACCGTCTGGTTCTGGCAGGTACAGAGTGGGCACCCCGTTGGCGCAGCTACATGGAGGGCGCGATCGAGAGCGGAATCGCGGCTGCGAGAACGCTGCTAGCCGCCTGAGACCACGGGGCTATTCGTCCCAGTCGAACTCATCCATACGAATCGAATAGCGCTCGCGGGCCAGCCGCTTGAAGCCGATCGACCGATACAGCACCGAGGCCGCCGTATTCATGCGGTAAGCTTCGAGTTCGACGCCCTGAACACCGATCTTCCATGCGTGATGCAGCAGGACATCCACGAGCCGGCGGCCAATCCCGTGACGACGAAAACCCGGACCGACGTACAGTTCTTCGATCCAGAGCGCGCGCCCGGGAAACTTGATGCTCTGAAACTCGTTGGCCACCACGACACCGCCAACAACGCCGTCCACACGCGCCACAAACATGTGAATGCCGGCGCCGTTGTGTTCCACCATGTGCGCGGCGACGGCCCTGAGGGCGTGAGGGTCGGGCTGCTCCCCCAGGTCGCGCATATCATGCAGGAACAGCTGCGTGATCGCCTCCACGTCGTTCAGCGTCGGGGGAGTAATGTCCACACTTACCGAGGATGCTTCGCTCATGGCCACACGGGTCGTACGGTGATAGATTACGCTTCCCTGCGATGTCCGCGCCTGAAACCCCGTTGTTCAGCATGATCCTGCGATTGTCCAGCTTCAGCCGCTGCCTGCTCATCAGGAATGGCGCAGGGATTTGGCTGGCCGCGCTGCTGTTGGCTGGGTCGGGTACCGCCTGCCAGGATCGACGCGCGCTCGACGAGATCAACCAGACTCTCGCGGGTGGTTTTCAGCCGCCACCCCAGACCGCCGACCTCGATCCTCTGCGACTTGGTATTCTGCGCATGGAGCGTCTCTGGGTGCGCGGCGGCGAGCGGATCATGGAAGAGCTGTTCGAGGTGGCACCCGGCCAGGCCCATCATCACCCCCTCACGCTGGAGGCGGGTGAATGTCTGGCTTTGTATGCGTTCGGCGAAGGCAGCGGCGACCCTCCGCTGGATCTGGACCTTGAGCTGCAGAACCCGGACGGTTGGCCGGTGGCATCTGAGCGTGCGCTGGACGCTTTTCCCGTGATTCCAGACTTTTGCGCCCAGACATCCGGCGTGTATACGCTCGTGGCGACGGCCTATCGTGGACAGGGCCGAGCCATGATGGCAGCAGCAAGACTGTCCGACGCGGCCTGGTCAAACAAAACCGGGCAGCTGCGGTCCCTGATCAATACACACGCTCCGGGTTTTACGCCCGAGGGCGCTCCGCAGAGCGGCTTCACCGAACAGGGATACGCAGGAGATGTGCCTCTGGCGCTCACTGCAGGGCGCTGCTACGCCGTCGCTGCCGTCGCCGATACGGCGGTGAGCGACCTCGACCTCGATCTGATTGGCCGTGACGAACGTTCTGTGCGACGCGACATCGGAACGGACCCCACCCCGGTCATCCTGCCGTTTTGTCCCGAACAATCGGGCATCTGGCGCCTTAAGATACGCATGTATCAGGGCGGCGGTCGTTACTGGTGGCAGCTTTTTTCGGCAGCGCCGCCTACTGAACCCTCGACGCCCTGAACCCTGTTACTGCGCTCGCGGGCGAGTGGCGTCGGTCGGCTCCACCCTGATGCTCAACACGGTTGCCGCTGACGATCCACGCAGGTACTAGAGCGCTTACAAATTCACACGTTGTCCCCGCTCCCCATGTCGGTGTAGTCGCCATGACCCAACCCGCTCAAGCGTCCGAGCCTCGAAACGTCGGTCCTTATCGTGTGGAGAGCCTGCTGGGAGAAGGGGGCATTGCCAGTACGTGGCTGGCGACAGATACGCGCGACGGCACAACCCGCGCCATCAAGGAGCTGCAGCTGCTGGCCAGCGCGGCCGGCAAGCAGGTGGAGTTGTTCGAACGCGAATGCACGATCCTGAAAGACCTCACGCACCAGCAGATCCCGCGCTTCATTGAGACCATCATCGAGCGCCGCGCCGAGACCATGTCGCTCTTTCTCATTCAGGAGTTCATCGACGGGCGCTCGCTGCAGCAGATGCTGGACGCCGACATCACCTTTTCGGCGGCAGACACCGTGGCGGTGATGCGCAGCGCGCTCGCGCCGCTCGGCTATCTGCACGACCGACACCCACCGCTGTACCATCGCGATATCAAGCCCTCGAACATTCTGGTGCGTCGTGACGGCACCTGCGTGCTCATCGATTTCGGCGCCGTGCGCGAGGCGCTCGCCGATCCGAAAGCAGGCGGCTCGTCCGTGGTGGGCACGTTCGGCTACATGGCGCCCGAGCAGTTTCAGGCGCGCGCCTTCGCCTCCACCGACCTGTACGCGCTCGGTGCCATGGCGGTGCATCTGGTCACCGGCATGGAGCCGGCCCGCTTCGAGATTCGACGCCTCAAGCCCGATTTTCATGGACACCTGAAGACGGATCCTCACCTCGCCGCCATCCTTGACCTGCTCCTCGAACCAGCCGCGGAGGACCGCTATCGCGACGTGCCCGCGCTCCGAAAGGCGCTCGATCGCTGGGACAATCGCTTTGGCGGCGGCGAGACAACCGAAAAACGCCTGAAAACTCTTCTGGAACGGACATTTGAAGCCGAAGATGCAGGGCGCTCCAAACCCAGCAAATCGCCCTCGCACCGTGTGGAATCGTTTCAGGGGGTGCTGGCACAATCGACCTTCACCGGGATACCCGTCCTGCCACCGTCGCCTGTTGAGACGGAGCCCACCGCGATGGCAGCGCCCTTCGCGGAGCCAGCCACGACGGCCGGATTGTCGACTGGCGCGCTCACACCCCCCGATGACCCGACAACGGCAACCAGCGACTCCGCACCCGAATCTGCCGCAGCGCCCGTTGCTGCGACGACTGACGCGAGCGATGCCACAGCTGAGGCAGACGCAGCCTCCGTGTCAACCGCCGCCCTGTCCACCGCCGTTGCAGACGCACCGGTCACCCCGGAATTGCCGCCAGCCGACCTTCCAAAGCGCCCTACAGGGTCCTCGTCTACGGTCGCCGCGCGAACTTCGATCCCCGTCCTGCAACGAAACGCCCCCGCCACAGACCTGATGAAGCCGGGCGGGCAGGGCGCCGTTGTGACAGGCATTTTGCTGCTCTTCGCCGGGTTGCTGCCGATCATCTGGTCGGTCGTTGACCCAGCCACGTTCAACGACGTCGGGCTCCGTGTCGTGGGTGTTGCCCTGACCGTCTGGGGTCTGGCGCTCGCGCTTACTCCCCGACGAGCGGCGGGCAAATCGTCCGAGGCGCTCAAAACGAAGGGCGCCACGGCCAAAGCCGACCTGCAGCGCATTGTGAAGCAGAAGTCAGCTTTTGGTCACCTGGACTGGATTGTTGAGTACGAGTACGTGGCCGAGGACGGACTGCACTACGTCAACAGCATGCGCCTGCCCAACGCCAGAGCCGCACAGAAGCTGGCCGAGGAAGCCAGCCGCGTTGAAGTACGCTACCTCGCCTGGTCGCCAGACACTTCCATGCTCATCCAACGCAAGTAGAGCCCACGTGTCGCAGGGAAACCCGGGCGCTGCTCCCGCACATCCGCAGCTGCAGCAGACCCTGCACGACGATCTGCACTATATCTGGCACCCCTTCACGCCACTCGATCATCGACAGCGCAACGACGAGCTGCCCGTCGTGGTGTCGGCAAAGGGCGTCTGGATGCACACCGCCGATGGCCGACAGCTGCTCGATGCCACCGGCTCCTGGTGGGTCAGCAATCTGGGGCACCGCCCCGAACGTGTGGTCGCGGCGTTACATCGCCAGCTCGACCTGAATCCGCATACCATGCTGGCCGAAACCACCCACCCGGGCGCCGCGGAGCTCGCGCGACGCCTGGTGCAGGTAGCACCCGCCGGGCTGCAGCGGGTATTCTGGTCCGACAACGGCTCCACCGCCGTCGAAGTCGCGCTGCAAACCGCGTTTCAATACTGGCAGCA
>Ga0169931_10002713_pt1 | contig 28575 bp, 24 predicted proteins | sample Kivu_15m_20L_FD_129675 | JGI IMG/M metagenome (GOLD analysis project Ga0169931, IMG submission 129675) | Freshwater microbial communities from Lake Kivu, Western Province, Rwanda to study Microbial Dark Matter (Phase II) - Kivu_15m_20L... | ecosystem: Environmental > Aquatic > Freshwater > Lake...
CCAGGTGTTCTTCGGCGCCACCGTGACCTACGCGGACCCCTCGGGTCGCGAGCGCACCGTGAGCATCGTGGGCGCGGACGAGGTCGACGCGGATCGCGGCCGCGTCAGCTGGATCTCGCCGATCGCGCGCGCGCTGCTGCGCGCCGAGGTCGGCGACGAGGTGGCGCTGCGCACGCCGCAGGGCCTGGAGACGATCGAGGTCGTCGCGATCGACTACGTCGCGATAGGGGACTGAGCCCGGTCAGCGCGCGGCCTCGTCGAGGCGCGCGCCCTCGAGGCCGGCGTCGTCGAGCATGGCGCCGGCGAGCAGCGCGCCGGATAGGTCGGCCTTGCGCATGTTGGCGCCCCGGAAGTCGGTGCCTGCGCAGCGCGCGCGGTTCGCGATCGCGCCGGACAGGTTGGCGGGCCAGAGGCGGCCGGTGCCCGAGCCGTCGGCGCGCTTGATCTCGACCGGCTTCATCCGCGCCCCCGACAGGTCGGCGCCGGTCATGTCGCTCATCGTCAGGATCGCGCCGTCGAGGTTGGCGCCGATCAGGTGCGCGTTTCGCAGCACGGCGCGGTCGAAGTTCGCCATCACGAGCTTGGCGCCGGAGAAGTTCGCGCCGGCGAGGTCGCAGCTGGAGAGGTTCGCTCCGCTGAGGTCGATGCCCGCGAAGTCGACGCCGCGTAGGTCCTTGCCCGCGAGGTTTGCCTGCGCGCCGCGCCGCCCCTGGCTCGCCGCCCAGGCGCGGTGGCCCTCGATCGTCTCGCGGATCGCGGCGGGCAGCTGGTCGATCGGCTTGGTCGTGCGCACGCCGCTCATCAGCGCGGAGGTCAGGTCGACGCCGGCGAGGTCGACGCCCGAGAGGTCCGAGCCCTCGAAGTTCGCGCCGGCCACCTTCGCGCCGCGCATGTCCGCGTTCGCCATGCGCGCGTCGATCATCGCCGCGCCGGAGAGGTCGGCGCCGACCATCGCCGCGCCCGTGGCGTCGGCGCCAGACATGTCCGCGCGCGCGGCGACGCTGCGATTGAGCTGGGTCCCGCGCAGCTGGGCGCCTGCCAGCTTGGCGCGCGTCAGGTCGGCGCCGTCGAGCCGCGCGCCGGTGAGGTTCGCGTGGGTGAGCACCGCCTCGGCGAGCTGCGCGCGCTCCAGGTCCGCGCCGGCCAGGTCGGCGCCCGCGAGGTCTGCGCGGCCGCTCGTGCCGCCGCCGCCCCCGGCGCCGGCCGCGCCGCCGGAGGCGCCGAGCAGCCGGCCCGCGCGCATGTCGGCGTTGCGGAGCTTGGCCTGCTGCATCTTCGCGCCGCGCAGGACGACGCCGCGCATGTCGGAATCGACGAAGGAGGCGCCGGTCAGGTCGGCGCCCGCGAAGTTGGCGGTGAACAGGTCGGCCTTGTCGAAGATGGCGCCGCGCAGGTTCGCGTTCGAGAAATCCGTCCCGGTGAGCTTCGCGCCCGCGAGGTTGACCCCGGGAAGCGACACGCCGGAAAGGTCCTGCATCGAGAGGTCGGCGCGCGCGCCGCCGCGCCTGGTCGCGAAGAGCTCGTGGCGGGAGAGTACGAACCTCATCTCGGCCGGCGACTTGCGCGGCCCGGTCGTCTCTGCCGCGCGCGGTGGCGCGCCGGCGTTATCTCGCGACATGAAGCCCCTTGGAAACCCGCTCTTCGGACGACTTCATGATCGGAACCGATCCCGCGCCGCGCGTCAACCCGCCGCTGACAGCTCGCGCAGGATCAGGTCGCGCGCCTCGTCTATAAGATTAGAACTCCTAATTGTCTTCTCGAGCGCGCGCAACCCGGCGCGCTCGGCCGCCGGCGCCTCGCGCAGCGCCTCGAGCATCAGCGTGGCGACCGCGCGCCGGCGCATCTCGCCGCGTATCTCGGTCTCGGCGAGGGCAAGGGCGCGGAAGCGCGCGGCCGGCCCGCCCTGCGGCAGGACGAGGTCGCCGAAGCCGCCCGGCCGATCGAGGCGCTGCCAGCGGCGCACCATCGCCACGACCGCGCCGCTGCCTCCGGCATAGGTCCCCCGCGCGTCGTCGCGCAGCGCCTCCGCCACGCGCGTGAGCGCCGCGGCCTCGGCCGTCGCGTCGCCGCGCGCGAACTGCCGCGGGCTGGCGAGCTCGCGCCGCACGCGCGCCATCAGGACCGCGCGTGTCTCCGGCGCCTGCTGCGCGGACAGGAAGCGCGCGAGCTCCGGGTACCAGGGGGCGGGGCGGGGCGGCGGGGGCGGCTCGCGCCCGCGCGCCATGTCGATCGTCGCCAGGAGCGCGGCGGCGACGTCCTGCTGCCCGCCGAGCGCCTCGCGCAGGATCTCCGGCGAGGCGAGGCAGTCCGCGACGAGTTCGTCGACCAGCGCGACCGCCTCGGGATCGGCGGCCCCCCTGGCCCAGCCGAGCGCGACGGCGAGGCGCGCGAGCAGCGTCGGCTCCGTCTCGAGCGCGCGCGCGATGCCGTGGCGCGCGACGAAGGCGCGGCCGGGCGCGTCCTCGGCGCGATGGCGCGCGCGCTCGACAAGCGCGTCGAGGCCGTCATGCCCGGGCACCGGATGCCGCCGGTCGGCGCGCGCATCGACCGCGCGCCTCCAGGCCGCGGCGAGCATCCCCTCCAGCCCGCGCGTGCATTCGGCGTGCGGCACGCCGGTCTGTTCCGCGCGCGTGCGGGCCGCGCGGTGCAGGGCCGCGCCCATCAGCATGCCCTCGTCCTCCAGCTTGCGCGCGAAGCGGATGTTGTGGAGCAGCTCGGTCGGGGTGATGCCGTGGCGGTCGAGGAACTGGCGCAGCAGCTGGCCGACCGCGCGGCGGCTGCGCGCGCCGTAGAGCTCCGCGGGCGCCTCGCACCAGGCATCATGCTCCTCGAGCTCGCCGATGCGCAGGCCATCCTCGCCGCGCTCCGGCCGCGCCGCCTCGAAGACGACGTTGCCGGTCAGGAACTGGCCGTCGACGAGCCGCCCGCGCACGACCCGGACGGCGTCGCAGCCGCCGCGCGCGAGGATCTCTCGCGCGCTCGCGATCGCGTCCTCCTGGCGGTCGCGCATGCCCTCGACGGCCCAGCGCCCGGCGCGCCGGACGCCGACCTCGAAGACGAAGGCCCTCTCTGACATCGCGCGACGCGACGCGCCGTGCCGGCGTCCCCGCGGGGGCGCCCGGTCAGCCGCGGCCGACGAACGGCATCTTCGTCGCCATCACGGTCGCGAAGAGCAGGTTCGAGCCCGGCGGCAGGGAGGCCATGTGGACGATCGTGTCAGCGACGGATTCGACGTCCATGATCGGCTCGATCGCGATCTCGCCATTGGCCTGCGGCACGCCCTTGGCCATCCGGGCGGCCATGTCGGTCGCGGCGTTGCCGATGTCGATCTGGCCGCATGCGATGTCGTGCTTGCGGCAGTCGAGGGCGAGGCTCTTGGTGAGCCCGGTCACCGCGTGCTTGGTCGCGGTGTAGGGCGCGGAGTTCGGGCGCGGCGCGTGCGCGGAGATCGAGCCGTTGTTGACGATCCGCCCGCCGCGCGGATCCTGCGCCTTCATGATCCGGATGGCCTCCTGCGCGCAGAGGAACAGGCCGGTCAGGTTGATGTCGACGACGTATTTCCACTGCTCCAGCGACATGTCCTCGATCGGGATGCCGGGCGCGTTGACGCCGGCGTTGTTGAACAGGAAGTCGAGGCGCCCGAACTCGGCCTTCACCTTCGCGAACAGCGCCTTCACGGAGGCCTGGTCGGACACGTCGGCCGGCACGACCAGGGCGCGCGCGCCGCTGTCCTTGCCCAGCGCCGCGGTCTCCTCAAGCGCCTCGCGGCGGCGGCCCGCCAGGGTGACGTCCCATCCCGCGCGCATCAGCGCCAGCGCCGAGTGCTTGCCGATGCCGCTGCCCGCGCCGGTGACGAGCGCGATCTTCCTGTTGGCCATGAGACTTTCCTCCGTTCGCTGGCGCCCGCCGCGCCTTGCCGCCGGCCGGGCAGGGCGAGATTGCTGGCCCGCGCCGGAGGAGGCAAGCCGCTTGCGCCGGCCAGCAATCGCCGGCGTGGCGCGCGCCTTGCGGCCTATGCCCGATGGGCGGCTTGAGGAATGCCGTCCCCGGCCGCGATCCTCCGCGCCTCGCAACGGGGATGGAGGGGCGCATGCGGATCAGGGTCGCGGACGTGCCGCCGGGCATGACGGTGTTCCAGTACATTCGCGCGCAGAGCGACCACGACAGGCTGGCCGCGCGCTGCGTGCCGCGGGTGGGGCGTCGCGCGCGGCTCGCCTTCGAACTCGGCGGCGTCGACCTCGCGGCGCTGCGCGCGGAGGTCGAGGGCGCGCTGGCGCGGCACGGCTTCCGGGGCTGGCGCCATGCCGGCGGCGAGAGCCGCGCCTATGGTGGCCTGTCGCTTACATGGAACCCGCGGCACCAGGACGGCCCGGACCCCGAGGCCGCGACGCTCGGCACGCCGCGCAACCCGCGCGAGGAGTTCTTCTGGAACTCCGTCGGCCGGCACGAGCAGCTGCGGGATTCATATTTCGACGGCTACGGGTTCGTGCGGCGAACGCCGTTCGCGCGCGCCGGCGCGCTGGGCGCCTTCCTCGACGGCTTCGCGCGCAGCCTCGTGCGCAGCCGCGTCGGGGTCATACCCGGCGCCGCGGTCGACGCCGGCGACGAGGCCTACCTCGCGCGCGAGGGCTGGCACCGCGACGAGCCGGTCTTCGAGACGCTTCGCCTCAACATCCCGCTCGCGACCGACCCCAGCTTCGTCTTCCAGATGGCGGGCGAGCCGCCCTACCACCTCGGCGTCGGCCGCGCCTACAGCTGGGACACGAACCGGCCGCATCGCGTCTTCTGCCGCGGCGGCACGTCGGCGACGCGCATCCACCTCGTCCTCGGGATCGCGCCCTGGTTCGACCACGACCCGGTCGAGGACGCGTGGACCGCGAACGAGCATTTCGGGCGCACGCATCCCTTCGACATGGCAGCGGAGGGACTGCTCCACCCCGCCATACGCCTCGCCCTGCCGGCTGCCGCCTGAGGCGCGGGGCCCGCGCGGCGCGCATGGCGGCGCGCGCGGCCTGTTGTATGGTCCGCGCGCAGATGTCCGCGGAGAGCGAGCAGGGCGGGGCGCGACCCGCGGTGGCCGGGGCCGATCCCGCGCGCTGGCTGGTGCTCTTCGCCGTCTGGCTCGCCTATGCCAGCTTCGGCCTGACCGCCGTGGCGCTCGCGCCGCTCGTCCTGCCCATCACCCGCGACCTCGCGCTCAGCCACTCGGAGATGGGCGCGATCCTCGGGATCTGGCAGGCGGTATACATCTTCGCCGCGGTGCCCTGCGGCGCGCTTCTCGACCGGCTCGGCGCGCGCCGCGCGATCTTCGTCGGCGCGCTCTTCATCGCGCTGTCCGGCGCGATGCGCGGCCTCGCCTTCGACTTCTGGAGCTTCTGCCTCGCCGTCGGCGTCTTCGGCGTCGGCGGCCCGCTCGTCTCCGCCGGCGCGCCGAAGGTGGTCAGCCACTGGTTCAAGGGCAGCGAGCGCGGCCTCGCGATGGGAATCTACATAACCGGTCCCGCGGTCGGCGCGATCGCCGGACTGTCGCTGACGAATTCCGTGCTGATGCCGCTGTTCGACGGGGACTGGCGCCGCGTCCTCGCCGCCTGGAGCGCCGTCGCCTTCGCCGGCGCGCTGGCCTGGATCGCGATCGCGTCGCTGCCGGCGGTGCGCGCGAATGAGCCGGCCGTGCCGCCTGCCGCGGAGCGACCGCCGCAGCGCGAGATCCTGCTGCTCCTCGTCCGGCTGCCCGCGGTGCGCGTGCTGCTGGCGATGAGCGTGTGCATCTTCGCCTTCAACCACGGCCTCAACAACTGGCTGCCCGAGTTGCTGCGCGCCGACGGCATGACGCCGGCGGAGGCCGGCTTCTGGGCGACGATCCCGACGCTGGTGGGCATCGCGGGATCCCTGCTCATCCCGCGCCTCGCCACGCCGCCGCGCCGCTTCGCGATCCTCGGCGCCCTGGCGCTCTGCGCGGGGGCGAGCGCGGTGCTCCTCCAGTCCGAGCCTGGTCCGCTCCTCGCCGCCGGGCTGGTCGCCCAGGGGATCGCGCGCAGCTCGCTGATGACCGTGGCGATGCTCGCGCTGGTGGAGACGCGCGGCGTGGGCGAGCGCCATGCCGGAACGGCGGGCGGCCTCTTCTTCTCCGCGGCCGAGGTCGGAGGCGCGGGCGGGCCGATCGCGCTGGGTGTGCTCTTCGACGCCACGGGCGGCTTCGCGGCGGGGCTCTGGATGCTCGCCGCGCTGGCCGCGCTGATGCTGCTCGGCGCGCTGCGCCTGCGCGCGTTGGAGGCCCGCGCCGCCGCCTGAGCGGGCGCGGGCCGCCGCCGCGCCGGTCAGCCGATGCGGAACCTGCGGACGTGGTCCGGCACGGGCACGCCCTGGCGTCCCCGCGGGTCGGGCTCCGGCGTCCCGACCTCGACGCGCAGCGGGATCACGCCCGCCCAGACGTCGATGTCGAGGTCCGCGTCGTCGTCGCCGGGCGGCCCCTTGCGGATCTTCGCCGAGACCTCGTCGATCGGCAGCGACAGCACGGTCGTCGCCTTGAACTCGAGCTCCGTCATCGCGCGCAGCCGGTCCCACCGCCCCGGGAACATGTGCTCGACCATGGTGCGCAGCCGCTCGCGCTTCTCCTCGCGCTCGTCGACGATGCGCGCGCGCCCGAGCAGCATGACCGAGCGGTAGTTGACGGAGTGGTTGTAGGCGGAGCGCGCCATCACCATGCCGTCCATCAGCGTGACGGTGACGCAGACCTCCGCGCCGTCGCAGCGCTCGAGCATCCTGCTGGCCGAGGAGCCGTGCCAGTAGACGTGGTCGCCCTCGCGCCATTGCAGCGTCGGCGTGACCAGCGGCGCGCCGTCGAGCAGGTAGCCGACATGCGCCAGCGGCTGCGCGTCGAGGATCGCGTCGATCGTCGCGCGGTCGTAGGCGCCGCGCTGGTGCATGCGCCTGGTGCGCACGCGTTCGGTCCTGGGTGCCGGCTTGTCCGTCATGCAACTCCCCGTGCTTGGTGGCAGCGCGCAGGATGGCCGCGATCTGGTATGCTGGAAAGATCCAGTTGGAGGAAAGATGGCCAGACCACCCAGGAGGGCGCGCGGCGCCGAGGGCGCGGCGCTCGCGCTCAGCGTCGACCGCAGGTCGGCGACGCCGCTGCACATGCAGATATCCGCGCAGCTGCGCGCCTTCGTGCTCACGGGGCGGGTCGCGCCGGGCGCGCGCCTGCCCTCGACCCGCGCGCTCGCGGCGGAGCTGGGCGTCGCGCGCTCGACGGCGGTGCTGGCCGCGGAGCAGCTCGCGGCCGAGGGCTACGTCGAGGGCCGCGCGGGCGCCGGGCTCTTCGTCTCCACCCGCCTGTCCGAGCCCTCGCGCCCCGCGCCGCCGCCGCGCCGGCCGCCGCCGCCGCCCGCCACGTCGCCGCCGCCCGCGCCCTGGCGGCCCTTCGCGGTCGGCGCGCTCGACCCGGAGCTCTTCCCGCACGAAGCCTGGGCGCGGCTCCTGCAGCGCGGCTGGCGCGCACATGGCGGCGCGCTGCTGCACCGGCCCGACCCGTTCGGCTGGGCGCCGCTGCGCGCGGCGATCGCGCGGCATCTCGGCGAATGGCGCGGCATCGACTGCGACCCCGGCTGCGTCGTCGTCACCGCCGGCATGGCCGACGCGACGGCGCTGGTCGCGGCCTGCGGCTTCCCGCGCGGCACGCGCGTGGTGGTCGAGGATCCGGGGTACGGCGCGATCGCCGAGGAACTCCTGCGCAGCGGGCTGCGACCCGTGCCCGTGCGCGTCGATGCGGGCGGCCTCGACGCCGCGCGCATCGCCGCGACGCCGGCGGCGCGCGGCGCGCGCGGCGCCTTCGTCGCGCCTGCCCGGCAGCATCCGCTCGGCGGCGCGATGCCGGTCGATCGCCGCCTGGCGCTGCTCGCCTGGGCGCGGCGCGTCGAGGGGCTGGTCGTCGAGGACGAGTACGACGGCGAGTACCGCTACGACGGCGCGCCGCTGCCGGCGCTCACCAGCCTCGACCGGGACGGGCGCGTGGCGCATGCCGGAAGCTTCTCCAAGGTGCTCGGGCGCTCGCTGCGGCTGGGCTACCTCGTGCTGCCGCCGGCGCTGGTCGACGCGGCGCGCGCGCACCTGCGCGAGCGGCCCGCCGCCGCCTCGATCGTCGCGCAGCCGGCGCTGGCCGAGTTCGTCGCCTCGGGCGACTTCGCCGCGCATGTCCGGCGCACGCGGCGCATCTACGCGCGTCGCCTCGAGGCGCTGCTCGACGCCGGCGGCGCCTGGCGCGGTCTCCTCGACATCGAGCCGACGGATTGCGGGCTGCATGTCGTGGTGCGCTTCGGCCCGCGCATGCCCGCGGGCATCGACGACCGCGAGGTGGCCGCTGCGGCGCTGCAGGCGGGTATCGTCGCGCAGCCGCTCTCCGCCAGCCACGCGCGGCCGCCGCGGCGGCGCGGGCTGCTGCTCGGCTTCGCGGGCTTCCCGGAGGAGGCGCTGGCCGCCGCGATGCGTGGCCTCGGGCGCGCGGCGGAGGAGCTCGCGCGGTGCGGCGGGCGACGCCGCTCAGCCTGATCCCTCGATCTCCTCGCGCAGGATCTCGAGCTCCAGCCAGCGTTCCTCGGCGGCGGCGAGCGCGGCCTCCGACTCCGCCAGCTCGCGCGTCGCGCGATCGAAGCCCGCGCGGTCGCGCGCGTAGAGGCCGGGGTCGGCGAGCGTCGCGCCCGCGGCGGCGATGCGCGCGCGCAGCCTGTCCATCTCCGCGGGCAGCGACTGTAGCGCGTGGCGCTGGTTGAACCCGAGCCGCGCCTTCGCGGCGCGCGGCGCCGGCGGGGCGGAGGGCGAGGCGGCCGCGGCGCGCTCCGGGGCGCGGGAGGCCTTCGCCTCGACGCCGCGGCCGCGCTGCGCGACCATGTCGGAATAGCCGCCGGCATAGTCCTGCCAGCGCCCGCCGCCCTCGGCGGCGACCACCGAGGTGGCGACGCGGTCGAGGAAGTCGCGGTCGTGGCTGACGACGATCGCGGTGCCGGCGTAGTCGGCGAGGATCTCCTGCAGCAGGTCCAGCGTCTCGACGTCGAGGTCGTTGGTCGGCTCGTCGAGCACGAGCAGGTTCGACGGCCGCGCGAGCGCGCGCGCCAGCAGCAGCCTGCCGCGCTCGCCGCCCGAGAGCGCGGAGACCGGCATGCGCGCGAGCTCGGGCGCGAACAGGAAGTCCTTCATGTAGGAGAGGACATGCCGCGGCTGGCCGCCGACATGCACCTGGTCGCCGCGCCCGCCGGTGAGGACCTCGCCCAGCGTCGCCGAAGGCTCGAGGCTCTCGCGCTTCTGGTCGAGCGTGACCATCGACAGTCCCGTGCCGATCGCGACCTCGCCGGAATCGGGCGCGAGCTCGCCGGTCAGCATGCGCAGCAGCGTCGTCTTGCCTGCGCCGTTCGGGCCGACGATGCCGACGCGGTCGCCGCGCATCACGCGCGTGGAGAAGTCCCTGACCACCGCCTCGCCGCCGAACGACTTCGAGATGCCGGTCGCCGCGATCACCAGCGTGCCCGACCCGCCGGCGTCGAAGGACGCCATGCGCGGCGCGCCCTGCGGCGCGACGCGCTCGCGCCGCTGGCGGCGCAGGTCGTGCAGGTCGGCGAGGCGCCGCACGTTGCGCTTGCGGCGCGCGGAGACGCCGTGGCGCAGCCAGTGCTCCTCGCGCACGACCTTGCGCGCGAGCTTGTGGGCCTCGGTCTCCTCCTGCTCGAGGACCTCGTCGCGCCACGCCTCGAAATGCGCGAAGCCCTTCTCGAGGCGCCGCGTGCGGCCACGGTCGATCCACGCCATCGCGCGCGACAGCGTGGCGAGGAAGCGGCGGTCGTGGCTGATGATCACCATCGCCGCGCGCATCGAATCGAGTTCCTCCTCTAGCCACGCGATCGCCGGCAGGTCGAGGTGGTTGGTCGGCTCGTCGAGCAGCAGGATGTCCGGCCGCGGCGCGATCGCGCGCGCGATGGCGGCGCGCCGCGCCTCGCCACCGGAGAGCCTGCCGGGCTCCTCGTCGCCCGCGAGGCCGAGGCGCTCGAGGAGGTACTGGACGCGATGCGCGTCGTCGGCGGGGCCGAGCCCGTCCTCGGCATAGGCGCGCACGGTCGCGAAGCCGGAGAGGTCGGGCTCCTGCAGCAGGTAGCGCAGCGTCGTGCCGGGCTGCAGGAAGCGCGTGCCGGCATCGGCGCTGGCGATCCCGGCGGCGACCTTCAGCAGCGTCGACTTGCCGGAGCCGTTGCGCCCGACCAGCGCGAGGCGCTCGCCTGGCGCGACGGAGAGTTCCGCGCCGTCGAGCAGCGGCGGGCCGCCATGCGCGACGCGGATGTCCTTGAGGAGGAGGAGCGGGGGCGCTGCCATCGCGCAGTCGGGTAGCGCATGGCGCCCTCCCGCGCCATGGAAAACGCGGCGCGGAGATCCTCTCCGGGGGAGGTCCTCAGCCGCGGTGCTCGCGCCGACGTCGCAGCAGCGGCACGAGCGCGGCGGCGAGCGGCACGCTCTCGTAGAGCGCGGGCAGCGCGATGTGCTGCGCGATCTCGAAGCAGAAGGCCGGCAGGTCCTGCGCCGGCAGGCCGAGCGAGGTGCCGCCGGGCGTCGCCTCGTCGAGCCGGATGCCGAAGGCGCCGGCCGCCAGGAGCTCCGTCGTGCCCGCGTTGTTCACGCGCACGGGCCACCACAGGTCGTCCGACAGGAAGAGCGCCTGCGGGCCGCCGCCGCCGGGTGCGTTCGAGATCTGGTAGAAGGGCGCGGCACGCGTCGGCTGGGACGCGAGGCCGAGGAGGAACGCGGCCGCGAGGGCCGCCATCGCATTGCGCTTGATCATGGGACGCGTCTCTCCGCCGTGGATGGCGAAGGAGGAGCAAGTTCCATGCCTTGCACGGAATCCCATGGAATCGAGGGGTGGCGGCGTGCAGCCACGCCGCGTGCGTAAGGAAACCCGACGCCGCGCCCGCGCGAGCGCGTGGCGCCTATTCGATCCGCCCCTCGCGCGCGGCGAGGAAGGCGCGCGCGCCGCGCGCGGCGCGGCAGGCGGTCGCGAGGCAGGCCTGCAGCAGGTAGCCGCCGGTCGGCGCGTCCCACGCGACCATCTCGCCGCAGGCGAAGGTGCCGGGCCGCCGGCGCAGCATCAGCTCCTCGTCGAGCTCGTCCCACGCGATGCCGCCGGCCGACGAGATCGCGCGCTCCAGCCCCGCGAGCGCCGTCACGCGCAGGCCGAGCGACTTGATCGCCGCGGCGAGCGCCTTCGGCGCCTGCGGCAGGTCCCGCCCATGCGCCTCGCGCAGCAGCGCGATGGCGACCGGCGGCAGGCCCGCCGCCTTGCGCAGGAAGTTGGCCAGCGACTGCGCGCCGCGCGGCGCGCCGCGCGGCGCGCCGAGCGCGCGGGCAAGCGCATCGACCGAAAGGTCCGGCCGCAGGTCGATCGCGAGGCGCGCGCCGCCCTCGCGCGCCAGCGCCGCGCGCAGCGGCGCGGAGAGCACGTAGACCGCGCCGCCCTCCAGGCCGCGCGCCGTGACCACCGCCTCTCCGCGCACGACGTCGTCGCCGACGCAGAGCGCTATGCGCTTGAGCGGCGTGCCGGCGAAGCGCGCACGCAGGTGGTCGGACCACGCGACCTCGACGCCGCAATTCGAAGGCGCGAGTTCCTCGACCTCGACGCCCGCGGCGCGCAGCGTCGTCGTCCATGCGCCGTCGGAGCCGAGGCGCGGCCAGCTGGCGCCCCCCAGCGCGAGGATCGTCGCGTCCGCGAAAGCAGCATGCGCGCCGCCTTCCGCGTCGAGGAAGGAGAGCGCGCCGTCGGCGCGCCATCCGGTCCAGCGGCGGCCAAGCTCGAATCGCATACCGGCCTCCTCCAGCCGTCGCGTCCATGCGCGCAGCAGCGGCGAGGCCTTCATCGCGCGGGGGAAGACGCGCCCGCTGCTGCCGACGAAGGTCTCCTGGCCAAGCCCCTCGCACCATGCGCGCAGCGCCGCGGGCGGGAAGTCCGCGAGGATCGGCGCGAGTCGTGGCGCGGAGCCGCGGTAGCGGCCCAGGAAGGCGGGCATCGGCTCCGAATGCGTGACGTTGAGGCCACCGCGTCCCGCCATCAGGAACTTGCGCCCGACACCGCGCATGCGGTCGAGGACCACGACGTCGTGGCCGGCGGCAAGGCGTTCCGCTGCCATCAGCCCGGCGGGCCCGGCCCCGATGACCGCGACACGCGGGGGTCCCGCGCCGGGCGCCGCCGCCCTGGCGGCGCCGGCGTCGTTCATGCGCCGGCCTCGTAGACCGGCACGACGTAGGGACCTTCCGGGATGACCGCGACGCCGCGGTCGCCGCTGCGCGCGATGCTCGCGCGCACCGCCGCGCCGACGTCGTCGACCACCTCGACGCCCGTGATCGCGCGCAGGCCCGCGTCGAGCCCGGTCGTGTAGAGCTGGATGCGGCCCTTGCGCATGGGCTTGAGCTGCATCTCCGTCTGCCACTCGTCGATCTCCGCGAGGTCCTTCGCGACCAGCGTCGCGAGGAAGCGGTCGGGGCCGAGCGCGACGAGGCGCTCCTGCGCGTGCCTGAACTCCGCCGAGCCGAAGCCCTCGGAGCATTGCGAGGCGATGATCAGCGTCCCGCCGGGCGAGAGGATGTCGAGCGGCGTCACCATGCCCTTGACGGTCTGGTAGTAGGTCTTGTCGAGCGGGTAGCCGGCCGACGAGGTGACGATGGTCGAGAAGCGCCGGCCGACGGGCACGCGCGTCGCGCCGTCGATGAAGGCCACCGCCGCGAGGTGGCTCTCCACGATCTCGCCGAAGCTGGCGAAGACGAGCGCGCGCGCCTCGTCGATCACCGTGTTGAGCGCGTAGACGTCGCCCAGCCGCCGCACGATCTGCAGCTGTTCCTCGTGCAGCGGGTTGCCGGCGAGGTTGCACTGGACGGCGAGCGGGTCCTCCATGAAGCGCGCGGAATGGAAGGTGCGGATCGTCGTGTGGTGCGCGACGCCGGGCGCCACGACCTTGCGGCCGCCCGACCAGCCGGCCATGAAATGCGGCTCGACGAGGCCGGTGGCGATGCGCAGCTCCGCCTCGGCGAAGAGGCGGTTGATGCGGATCGGCACGCCGCGCGTCGGCGTGGTGCCGAGGTCGACATGGTCCTCGTCGTTGCGCGCGAAATGGTTCACGACGCGCACGGTGCGCAGCACCCAGGGGTCGCCGACCAGTTCCTCGAGCTCCGCGCCCTCGTTGGGGCGGTGCAGGCCGGTGGCGACGAGGACGCTGATGCCGGAGGCGGGCACGCCCGCGGCCAGCAGCCGCTCGATCATCGGGCGCAGGAAGAGGTGGTTGGGCACCGGGCGCGTGATGTCGCAGATCAGGATGCAGGCGCTGCGCTTGCCGCGCGCCAGCTCCGACAGCGGCGCCGAGCCGATCGGCCGCTCGAGCACGCCGGCGATCGCGGCCGCGGGATCGGCGACGCGCGGCAGGTCGCGCTTGCGGATCACCGTCGCCTCCGCTTCCGGAGGCAGGTCGACCGCGAGGTGCGAGCGGCCATAGGCGATCTCGATCCTGCCGCCGCTGGTGCTGCTCATGGGCTCGTCCTCCGGTCGATGGCGCGCAGCGCGCGCAGGGCGGCGCAGGCGGCGCCATAGCCGTTGTCGATGTTGACCACCGCGACGCCGGGCGCGCAGCTCGCGAGCGCGGCGTGCAGCGCCGTCTCGCCGCCGCGCGCGGCGCCGTAGCCGGTCGAGGTCGGCACGCCGATCACGATCCCGGGCACGAGGCCGCCGAGCACGCTCACCATCGCCGCGTCCATTCCCGCGACGGCGATCACGATCGGATGCGCGACGATCTCCGGCACGCGCTCCATCAGCCGCCAGATGCCGGCAACGCCGACGTCGTGGATGCCGGTCGCGCGCTCGCCCGAGAAGGCGAGCGTGCGCTCGGCCTCGCGGCACACGCGCATGTCCGACGTGCCGGCCGCGACGATGGCGACGCGGCCCTCGCGCGCGGGCGGCGCGACGTCGCCGTAGAAGCCGGTGGCGGAGAGCGCGTCGTAGTCGAGCCGCGCGCGATGCGCGGCCGGCAGCGCGGCAAGCGCCTCGGGCGACAGCCGCGTCAGCAGCATGGAGGCGCCGCGCGCCGCGACGCGGTCGAGGATCGCGGCGAGATGTGCGTCGGACTTGCCGGCGCAGAGCACCGCCTCGTCGAGGCCGATGCGCCCGCCGCGCCCGAAATCGAGGACGATGCCGCTATCCGACATGGCGTGCCTGCGCGGGCCGGAGGAAGGCGCTGCCCATCCGGTAGGGCGCGAAGGACACCGGCCGCGCGCCGCCGGGCAGCGCGCCGATCGCCGCTGCGATCTCGTCGCGCGCGCGGTCGTCGAGCGCGTCGAGCGCCGCGGGCTCGAGCTCGACCACCAGGCCCGCGCGGCGGATGCGGCAGCGCAGCGTGCGCGCGCCGAGGCGCCTTGCCAGCAGCGTCTCCGCCGCGTGGACCAGCGCGAGGTCCGCGGGGTCGATCGCGATCCCGGTCTCGACGCGGCTCGACAGGCAGGGCGAGGCCGGAAGCTCGGCGACGTCGCCGAGGCCGAGATGGCGGGCGAGGGCGCGCACGCCCTGCTTGTCGATGCCGGCCTCGACATAGGGATGGCGCACGCGATGCGCCTCCGCGGCCTTGAGCCCGGGACGCCAGTCCGCGAGGTCGTCCGCGTTGGTGCCCGAGACGATCGTCGCGTCGGTCGCCGCGGCGATGCCCGAATAGAGGTTGGTCTTGCACCAGAAGCAGCGATCCGCGGGGTTGGCGCGGTAGCGCGGGTCCTCGAACTCGCGCGCGTCGATCACCTCGAGGCGCCAGCCGCGCGCCGCGGCCAGGTCGCGCACGCGGCGCGTCGCCTCCGGCGGGACGGCGGGCGAGGTCGCGTGCATCATCGTCGCGCGCGCGCCGAGCGCCTCTTGCGCAAGGGCCGCGAGCGTCGTGCTGTCGACGCCGCCGCTGGTCGCGACGGCGACGTCGCCCAGCGCGCGGAGGATGGCCTCCAGCCTCGCGACGGCATCGGTCGTGCCGGCCTCGTTCATCGGAACCATTCCTCCCGCGCGCCGGTCACGCGTCCTCGACGCGCCGGCGCAGCCTCGTGCGCGCGGCATGGTCGCCCGCGGCGGCGACGTCGTCCATCTCCGCCTTGGCCGTGCGGCTCCCGTCGGGGCGCGTCGCCGTCTTCACCCGCACCGCGCCGCCGGCGCCGTCGTCGCGCGTCGCTGCCTCTCGCGCCAGGATCCGGCGTTCCGCGCGCTCGATGCGCAGGCCGAGCGTCGAGGTCTCGGCGAGGCAGGCCGCGGCGACGGCCTCGATGGCGCCGGCGCTGGCGATCACCTGGACCTGCGCGACCATCCGTCCCTTCTTGCCGAAGGCCGGTGCCTGCAGCACGTCGAGCACCCCGGGCATCGCGCGCAGCCGCTCGAGCCCGACGGCGAGGTCCTCCGCCGGCTGGTCGTCGACCTCGAAGCGGATCACGCCGACCTCGTCGCGCGCGATGGCCGCGTCGCCCGCGTCGAGCGGCTCGAACGAGGCGACGCGCAGGATGTTCGAGATGCCCTTGAAGCGCTTCGTGCCGAAGCCGTGGCCGACGCGTCCCATCGCGAGGGTGCCGCGCGGCATGCCGTGGCCCGGCGCGAGCTGGCGCAGGATCGCGGCGCCGGTCGGCGTCGTGCGCTCTCCGGGGCGGCCGTCGTCGAAGACCGGGAACCCCTCGAGCAGCAACGCGGTGGCGGGCGGCGGCACGGGCAGCTCGCCATGCGCCGTGCGCACGCGCCCCGAGCCGATCGGCACGGGCGCCACCGACCAGGTGCAGGGCGCCAGCGCCTCGACGAGGAAGGCGGCCGCCACGATGTCGACGATCGAGTCCCAGGCGCCGACCTCGTGGAAGGAAACGTCCTCCGCCGGCACGCCGTGCACCCGCCCCTCCGCCTCGGCGAGGACCGCGAAGATGGCGACGGCGCGCCGCGCCACCTCGGGCGCGAGCGCGGAGCCAAGCAGCATGGCGCGGATGTCGCGGAAGGCGCGGTGGTGGGCGTCGCGCTCGGGCGGCGAGACGAGGAAGCGCCGGCCGGCGAGGATGCCGTCGTCGAAGCGCTCGGCCGAGGCCACGACGCCCGGCGGCAGGTCGAGCCGCGCCAGCGCCGCGCGCAGCGGCTCCGCGTGCTCGGGCCAGGCGTCGAGCAGCGCCGCGGCGAACATGTCGCCCGCCACGCCCCCGACGGGGTCGAGATGGATATGCATGGCGCGATCATAGCCAAAGCCGCCGCGCGCGCGAGACGCTTGCCATCGGCGGCCGTCGCGGCGCCAGATGGCGCCGATGCCGGGGGAGGACAGCGATGGCGATCGAGAAGCGCAGGTTCGGGCGGACCGGCCACATGAGCAGCGCGGTGGTGTTCGGCGCCGCGGCGCTGGCGCGCGCCGACGAGGCGACGGCGGACCGCGTCCTCGACCTCCTGCTCCAGCACGACGTGAACCACGTCGACACCGCGGCGCGCTACGGCGATTCGGAGCTGCTGGTCGGGCGCTGGATGCCGCGCCATCGCGCGCGCTTCTTCCTCGCCACGAAGACCGGCGAGCGCGACTACGCCGGCGCGCGCGAGGGCATCCGCCGCTCGCTCGACCGGCTGCGCACCGACCATGTCGACATGATCCAGCTCCACGCGCTGTTCCATCCCGACGAGTGGGAGCGCGCGCTCGGGCCCGGCGGCGCGCTCGAGGCCTGCATCGAGGCCCGCGCCGAGGGGCTGGTGCGCCATATCGGGGTCACCGGCCATGGCTGGACGGTGGCGGCGATGCACCGGCGCAGCCTCGAGCGCTTCGACTTCGATTCGATCCTGATGCCGTGGAACTGGTTCGCGGCGCGCCACGCCACCTACGCGCCGGACTTCGAGCGCACGGCGCGGCTCGCGGCCGAGCGCGACGTGGCGGTGCAGACGATCAAGGGCATCGCGCGCGGGCCCTGGGCCGCGGGCGCGACGCGCGACCGCTCCACCTGGTACCAGCCGCTCGAGGCGATGGACGACATCAGGCCGTCGGTCCACTGGCTGCTGTCGCGGCCCGGCGTGTTCCTGTGCTCGGCCGGCGACGTCAACCTGCTGCCGATGGTGCTCCAGGCGGCGGGCGAGGAGATCCGCCGGCCCGACGACGCGACGATGGAGGCGCTGGCCGCTCGCACGGGGATGGCGTCGATCTTCGGCATCTAGCGCGCGCCGCGCCTCAGCCCGGCGCGCAGGCGAAGGCCTCGACGGGCGCGGCGACGCCGCGCAGCGCGTGGTGGCCGAGGTATTCGAGGCCCCCGCCGCAGAGCGCCGCGAAGTCGGCGGAGAGCACGAGTTCCCTGCCGAGTGACTTGGCCAGCGCCTCGAGCCGCGAGACGAGGTTCAGCCCGGGGCCGATCGCGGTGAAGTCGAGCCGGTCGGGCGCGCCGATGTTGCCGTGGAACACCTCGCCCGCGTGCAGCGCGGCGACGGCGCGCAGCGGACGCGCGTCGGCGAAGGCCGGATCGGCGTCGAGCGCGCGCGCCCAGTCGAGCGCGGCACGCGCGGCCGCGAGCGCGCGGGCCGCAGCGCCCGCCGCGGAGGCGCCGTCGCGGAAGGGGAAGATGGCGAGCATGCCGTCGCCCATGAACTTCAGCACCTCTCCGCCCTGCCCGTGCACGGCCGCCACCTGGCCCGCGAACCAGGCGTTGAGGAGCTCGATCACGCGCGGCCCGGGCAGCCGGTCGACGAGGGCGGTGAAGCCGCGCATGTCGGTCGTCAGGATCGCGGCACTGACCGCCTCCCCGGATCCGCGCGTGATCTCCCCGGACAGCACGCGCGGCGCGACGCCGCGGCCCAGGTAGGCGGCGAGGATGTCGCGCGCCATCCGACGCTCGGTGACGACGGCGAGCGGCGCCGCCATGTCCTCCGCGACCCGCGCGAGGGCGCCGATGTCCGCCTCGGAGAACCCCGCCGGGCGGCGCGTGGCGAAGTTGCATGCCTGGAACCTGCGCTCGCGCCCGGAGGCGGAGCGCGCGCGCAGCCGCACCGGCAGGGCGACGTAGTCGGTGTAGCCCTGCGCCGCGAGGTCCGCGATCACCGGATAGGGATGCTCCGCCGCGCCGGGCTCGATGCGCACCCGGACGATCTCGCCGCGCTCGACGACGGGCGGGTAGGGGCTGCGCCGGAACGCCTCGCTGCCCGGCACGTCGTGCTCGAGCAGGAGCTCCTCGGCCTCGCCGGGTTCCCGCCACCAGCGGATGCCGTAGCCGGAGAACTGCGGGTGCAGCAGCGCGACCGTGATGCCGGCGCGGTCGACCGGCAGGCCGGCGGCCACCAGCCGCCAGCACAGGGCATCGACCAGCTTGATCGGGCTGCCGATGTCGAGCGCCTCCGCGCGCAGCCACGCGGCTATCCCCGGCAGGGTCGCCGCGCGCGGGCGCGCGGAGGGCGGGCGGACGTAGCTGCGGCCCTCGTGGACGCCGCGTGGCCGGGTCGCCGGCCGGTTCTGGGATCGCGCGTCGCTCATGCGTGGCCTCCGGCCGCGCCCCGGCCGCCCGCGGCGGGTCGCGAATTCGATTGTTGCATCCGCGAAAGCCTAGCCGCCATCATCCGTTCCCTGTCGCTCCGGAGCATGGGGGCCAAGAGGAGGAAAAGCCATGACGAGACAGAACCGATCCGGACTGCGCGCCCTGGCCCTCGCCTGCGGCGTCGCGCTGGCCGCCACCGCGGCGGTCGCGCCGCGCGAGGCCGTCGCGCAGGAGAAGGTCCTGCGCGCCGTGATGCACGCCGACGTGCGCACCCTCGACCCGCACTGGACGACGCAGACCATCGCCGGCATCCACGGCCTGCTGGTCTACGACACGCTGTTCGGCGTCGACGACGACTTCGTCCCGCAGCCCCAGATGGTCGGCAAGTACGACATCAGCCCCGACAAGCTCACCTACACGATGACGCTGCGCGACGGGCTGCGCTGGCATGACGGCACGGCCGTCACCACGCGCGACATCATTCCGTCGATCCGCCGCTGGGGCGCGCGCGACCCGGCCGGCCAGCGCCTGCTGCTGTTCACCGACCGCATCGAGGCGGTCGACGAGAAGACGTTCAAGATCATCCTCAAGGAGCCCTACGGACAGGTCCTCGCGACGCTCGGCAAGACCAGCACATCGGTGCCGGTGATGATGCGCGAGAAGGAGGCGATGGTCGACCCGAACACCCAGGTCACCGAGGCGATCGGGTCGGGGCCGTTCCGCTTCGCCAAGGACCAGTGGGTCCCCGGCAGCAAGACCGTCTACCTCAAGAACGCGGACTACGTGCCGCGCAGCGAGCCGGCGCGCACGCTCTCCGGCGGCAAGATCCCGGGCGTCGACCGCATCGAGCTGATCTGGATGTCGGACCCGCAGACCGCGATGCAGGCGCTCGTCAACGGCGAGATCGACTTCCTCGAGGTGCCGCAGATCGATTTCCTGCCGATCCTCGAGCGCTCGCGCGGCGTCTCGGTGATGAAGACCGGGAAGATCGACAGCACCTTCGGGATGATCCGCCTCAACCACCTGCACCCGCCCTTCGACAACCCGAAGATCCGGCAGGCGATGTACAAGATCATCAACCAGGAGGACTTCCTGCGCACGGTGGTCGGCAACCCGGCCTTCTACAAGGTCTGCCACGGCCTGATCACCTGCGGCTCGCCGCTCGAGAACAAGGGCGGCAGCGCGATGCTCGCGGGCCACGACCCGAAGGGCGCGGCGGCCGCGTTCCGCGCCGCCGGCTACAAGGGCGAGCCGATCACGATCCTGCACGCCACCGACCACGTGACCATCAACCCGCTCACGCAGGTGATGATCCAGGCGATGCGCGAGGCCGGGCTAAACCTCGACATCCAGGCGATGGACTGGGGCTCGGTCGTGCAGCGCCGCGCGAAGAAGGAGCCGCCCGCGCAGGGCGGCTGGAACATCTTCGTCACGACGTCCTCGGGCACCAGCGGCGCCAACCCGATCATCCATACCTGGATCGGCGCGGCCTGCGACCGCGGCCTCTTCGGCTGGCCCTGCGACCCGGAGGTCGAGAAGCTGCGCAGCGCCTGGGGCTTCGCGCAGACCGACGCCGAGCGGCTGAAGATCGCGACCGACCTGCAGACGCGCGCGATCGAGAACGTCGTCTACATCCCGACCGGCCAGTGGATGCAGCCGATCGCCTATCGCTCGGACCGCATCTCCGGGATCGTGCCGATCACCGGCATCACGGCGCTGTGGGGCATAACGAAGAGGTGACCGCGCGGCGCGGCGCCCGCCTCCCGGCGACCGGGGGGCGGGTCGCCGGCCGGCAGCGGATCGGGGATCCATGTTCGCCTACGTGATCGGACGGCTGCTCGCCACCATCCCCGTGATGGCGGTGGTGGCCGTCTTCGTCTTCTTCCTGCTGCGCATCGCGCCGGGCGACCCGGCCGCCATCATCGCCGGCGACGACGCGACGACGCAGGACATCGAGAACATCCGCGCCAAGCTCGGCCTCGACCGCCCGATGCTCGAGCAGTTCGCGCTCTGGTGCTGGCGGCTCATGCAGGGCGACCTCGGCATCTCGATCTTCTCCAACCTGCCGGTGACGCAGCTCATCGCGCAGCGCCTCGAGCCGACGCTCGCGCTCACGATCTCGACCCTGCTGGTCGCGGTGGTGCTCGCGGTCCCGATGGGCGTGCTCGCCGCATGGAAGGCGCGCAGCCTGGCCGACCGCGTGGTGATGGGCTTCGCGGTGATGGGCTTCGCGGTGCCCGTGTTCCTGGCGGGCTACATCCTGATCTACGTCTTCTCGATCAAGCTCGGCTGGCTCCCGGTGCAGGGATACCGGCCGATCGCCCAGGGCCTCTGGCCCTTCGTCGAGGGGCTGATCCTGCCCTCGATCGCGCTGGGCACCACCTACTGCGCGCTGATCGCGCGCATCACGCGCGCCTCGATGCTCGAGGTGCTGTCGCAGGACTACATCCGCACGGCGGAATCCAAGGGCCTCGCGACTCCGCGCGTGCTGCTCCTCCACGCGCTCAAGAACAGCGCCGTCCCCATCGTCACGGTCATCGGCATCGGCATAGCGCTGCTCATCAGCGGCGTCGTCATCACCGAGACCGTGTTCAACATCCCCGGCCTCGGCCGGCTGACCGTCGACGCGGTCCTCAAGCGCGACTACCCGATCGTGCAGGGGCTGATCCTCGTCTTCGCGGCCGGCAAGGTCCTGGTCAACCTCATGATCGACATCTCCTATGCCTTCCTCGATCCCCGCATCCGGTACTGAGGCTCCGGCGGCGGAAGCGCCGCCGCAGGGCCCCTGGACCTTCGCCCGCCGCAACCCGACGATCGTCATCGGCGGGCTGCTGATGCTCGTCCTCGTCGGCATCGCGCTCGCCGCGCCCTGGATCGCCGGCGACCCGCTCAAGCTCGCGCCGGTCAATCGCCTGCGCCCGCCCTCGGAGCGCTTCTGGTTCGGGACCGACCAGTTCGGCCGCGACGTCTACGCGCGCACGGTGCACGGCGCGCGCGTGTCGCTGGTCGTGGGCTTCTCGGTCGCCATCGCCGCCTCGCTGATCGGCCTCGCGATCGGGCTGCTCTGCGGCTTCTACCGGACGGTCGACGCGATCGCGATGCGGATCATGGACGGGATCATGGCCATCCCGTCGATCCTGCTCGCCATCGCGCTCATCACGCTGACGCGGCCGGGCCTCTGGGTCGTGATCGCGGCCATCGTCATCCCCGAGATCCCGCGCATCGTGCGCCTGACGCGCAGCGTCGTGCTGTCGCTGCGCGCGCAGCCCTTCATAGAGGCCGCGATTGCGGGCGGCACGCGCACGCCAAGGCTGCTGCTGAGGCATATCCTGCCCAACACGCTGGCGCCGCTGATCGTCCAGTCCACCTACATCGCCGCCTCGGCGATCCTGACCGAGGCGGGGCTGAGCTTCCTCGGCGTCGGCGTGCCGCCGGAGATCCCGAGCTGGGGCAACATCATCGCGCAGGGCCGCAGCTTCTTCCTCATCGCGCCCTGGAGCATCCTGATCCCCGGGGTGTTCCTCGCGGTGATGGTGCTCGGCGTGAACATGCTGGGCGACGGCCTGCGCGACCGGCTCGACCCCCGCCTCGCGAGGCGGATGTGACCATGGCCGGCGACGCGCCGCTGCTCGAGGTCCGCGACCTCGCCTGCCACTTCTTCACGCTCGACGGCGTCGTGCGCGCGGTCGATGGCGTGTCGCTGTCGCTCGCGCGCGGCGAGACGCTGGGCATCGTCGGCGAGTCCGGCTGCGGCAAGAGCGTCACGGCGCTGTCGATCCTGCGGCTGATCCAGAAGGGCGCGGGCCGGATCGTCGGCGGCTCGGTGCGCTTCGAGGGGCGCGAGCTGACGACGCTTTCGGACGAGGAGATCAAGGAGCTGCGCGGCCACCGCATCTCCATGATCTTCCAGGAGCCGATGACCAGCCTGAACCCGGTGCTGACCGTCGGCGTCCAGATCGCGGAGAACGTGGTCCGCCACACCGGCGCCGGCTGGCGCGAGGCGATGGACCGCGCGGTGGAGATGCTCCGCCTCGTGCGCGTGCCGGACCCGGAGCGGCGCGTGCACGACTACCCGCACCAGCTCTCCGGCGGCATGCGCCAGCGCGTGATGATCGCGATCGCGCTGTCCTGCGACCCGCAGCTGCTGATCGCCGACGAGCCGACGACGGCCCTCGACGTCACGATCCAGGCGCAGATCCTCGAGCTCATGGTCGAGCTCAAGGAGAAGACGGGTACCGCGATCATGATGATCACCCACGACCTCGGCGTGGTCGCGGAGACCTGCCAGCGGGTGATGGTCATGTACGCGGGCCGCAAGGTCGAGGAGGCGCCGGTGGGCGAGCTCTTCGCCAACCCGCTGCATCCCTACACGCGCGGCCTGATGCGCGCGCGCCCGCGCCTCGACGAGGATGCCGAGGGGTCCGGCCGCCGCCCGCGCCTGCAGGAGATCCCGGGCATCGTGCCGGCGCTGAACCGCCCGATCGCCGGCTGCGCGTTCGCGCCGCGCTGCGCGCTGGCGACCGACCGCTGCCGCGCCGAGCGCCCGGAACTGGAGGAAAGGCCCGGCGGCCACCTCGTCGCCTGCTTCGAGGCGGGGAAGGGCGTGCCATGAGCGAGACGAAGCCCGGCGCCGCGCCCGCGCGGCCGAGCCTCGAGGTCTTCGACCTCGTGAAGCACTTCCCGATCCGCAAGGGCGTCTTCGGCCGCAGGGCGGGCGAGGTGCGCGCCGTCGACGGCGTCAGCTTCGCCGTCGCGCCGGGCGAGACGCTCGGCCTCGTCGGCGAATCCGGCTGCGGCAAGTCGACCGTGGGCCGCGCCGCGCTCAAGCTCGTCGAGCCGACCTCCGGTCGCATCGTCGTCGCGGGCGCGGACGTCACCGGCCTTTCCCCGCGCGCGATGTGGGCGCACAGGCGCCGGATCCAGACCGTGTTCCAGGATCCGTATTCGTCGCTCAACCCGCGGCTGTCGGCCGGCGCCATCGTCGGCGAGCCGATGGAGAACTACGGGCTCTCGCGCGGGCGGGAGACCGAGGAACGCGTCGCGGCGCTGTTCCAGCGCGTCGGGCTGCGGCCGGAGGCGATGCGCAAGTACCCGCACGAATTCTCCGGCGGGCAGCGCCAGCGCCTCGGCATCGCGCGCGCGCTGGCCGTGCGGCCGGAGATCATCGTCGCCGACGAGCCCGTCTCGGCGCTCGACGTCTCGGTGCAGGCGCAGGTGCTGAACCTGCTCATCGACCTGCAGGAGGAATACGGCCTCGCCTTCCTGTTCGTCAGCCACGACCTCGCGGTGATGCGGCACATCAGCCACCGCATCGCGGTCATGTATCTCGGCCGCATCGTCGAGCTCGCCGACAAGCGCACGCTGTTCCGCCAGCCGCTCCACCCCTACACCGAGGCGCTGCTCTCCGCCGCGCCGATCCCCGATCCCGCGCGCAAGCGCCGCCGCGTCGTCCTTCAGGGCGACGTGCCGAGCCCCGCCAACCCGCCGCCCGGCTGCCGCTTCCACACGCGCTGCCCCTACGCGGTCGCGCGCTGCCGGAGCGAGGATCCGCCGCTGCGCGAGGTGGCGCCCGGCCAGCATGTCGCCTGCCACCTGCGCGAGGTCGGCGCGGGCCCGGGCCCGCTGGCCGCCGCGGGCGCCTGAACCCGCTTCCGGAGGTCGCATGCGCGTCGAGGTCATCTGCACGGGCGACGAGGTCCTCACCGGCAAGATCGTCAACAGCAACTTCAGCCTGGTGTCGCAGCGGCTGGAGGATGTCGGCCTCCAGGTGCTCTGGGGCACGACGGTGGGCGACGACCGCGAGCAGTTGCTCGACGCGTTCCAGCGCGCGGGCCGGCGCGCCGACGCGGTCATCGTCAATGGCGGCCTCGGCCCGACCGTCGACGACCTCTTGCAGGAGATCGCCGCGAAGGCCGCGGGCGTCGACCTCGTTCTCGACGAGGGCTGGCTCGCGCGCATGACGGAGTTCTTCGAGCGCCGCCAGCGCGCCATGCCGCCGAGCAACCGCAAGCAGGCGATGCTGCCGCGCGGCTCGGAGGTGCTCGACAACCCGATCGGCACGGCCTGCGGCTTCGCGCTCGACGTCGGCCGCTCGCGCTTCTTCTTCACGCCCGGCGTGCCGCGCGAGCTGCGGCGCATGCTGGAGGAGCAGGTGATCCCGCGGCTGCTCGCGCGCGCCGGGTCGCCGGGCACGATCCACCTCAAGCGCTTCCATTCCTACGGAATCGGCGAGGCGCGCGCCGACACGCTGCTCGCGGGCGTCGAGACGATCGTCGGCGGCGGCGTGAAGCTCGGCTTCCGCGCCCACTACCCGCAGCTGGAGACCAAGCTCGTGGTGCGCGGCCGCGACCGGGAGGACGTCGAGCGCAAGCTCGCCCCGGTGCAGGCCGAGGTGCGCCGGCGCCTCGGCAACTTCGTCGTCGCGGAGGACGACCAGACGCTCGAGGGCGTCGTCGTCGACGAGCTCGTCCGCGCCGAGGCCAGCCTCGCCATCGTCGAGGGCTTCACCGGCGGCCAGATGGCCGGGCGCATCGCCCACCTGCCGGGCGCGGAGAAGGTCTTCCGCCGCTCGGTCTCGGGCCGCACGCCCGAGCAGCTGCGCTCGGCGCTGGGCGTGACCGAGCCGGGCGCCGTGACCGACCTCTCGCTCGTCTCCGTCGCCTTCCTGGCCGAGGCCGCGCGTCGCCGCGCCGGCGCCACGCATGGCCTCGCCATGCTGGTCGAGCTCGACGAGGGCGGCGACCGCATCGACCTCGGCGGGACCGTCCGCATCGCGGTCGCGACCGGCAAGGGCATCGCCACGCGCGAGGCGCGCATCCTCGGCGGGCGCGACTGGGTCCGCCTCGGCGCGATCGAGATGGGGCTGGATTCGCTGCGCCGCGTGCTCCAGAAGCTGCCCGTCGACGAGAAGACCGACTTCGAGAAGCGCTGACGACGGCGCGCCCCGCACGGAGCACCCGCGATGACAGGCTTCGAGATCCCGACCCTGCGCACGCAGCGCCTCGTGCTGCGCGCCTTCCGCGCCGACGACCTGCCGGCCTACGCGGCGATGCTGGGCGATCCCTCGGTCGCGCGCTTCCTCGGCACCGGCAAGCCGCGCGACGCGGCGGAGAGCTGGGAGGCGATGGCGCGCGCGCTCGGGCAGTGGGCGATGCGCGGGCACGGCCTCTTCGCGGTTGAGCACGCGGGCGTGCTGGTCGGGCACGCGGGCGTGCTGAGCCCGCCCGCCTGGCCCTGCCCGGAGATCGCCTACGCGATCGCGCCGGCCGCGCAGCGCCGCGGCTTCGCCACCGAGGCCGCGCGTGCCGTGCGCGACTGGGCGGGCGCGGCGCTGGGCATGTCCGGCCTCGCCAGCTTCATCCGCCCGGAGAACGCGCCCTCGATCGCCGTCGCGCGCGGCCTCGGCGCGACGCGCGAGCCCGACACGACGATCATGGGGATCCAGGCGCAGGTCTGGCGCCACGCGCCGCCGGCCGCGCCCGCGCCGGTCGTCGCGGGCGGCACGCGCGTCGCGATCCCCGAGCTGTGCACCGCGCGCCTGGTCCTGCGCGGCTTCCGCGGCGCGGACTACGAGCCGGTCTGCGCGATCCACGCGGACGCGGAGACGATGCGCTTCCTGGGCGACGGCAAGCCGCGCGATCCCGCGCTCACCTGGGCGCAGCTCTGCATGTGGACGGGCGCGCATGCGCTCGGCCGCGGCGGGTGGTTCGCGGTGACGCGCGCGGCGGACGGCGCCGTGGTCGGCCGCTGCGGCGTCAACGCGCAGCCGGGCTGGCCGGAGCCCGAGCTCGCCTACACGATCGCGCGCGCCTGCTGGGGCCAGGGCTACGCGCAGGAGGCCGCCGAGGCGGTGCGCGACTGGGCGTGGCGCGAAGGCGGGCATGCGAGCCTCGCCAGCCTCGTGAAGGTCGGCAACGACGCCTCGGCGAATGTCGCGCGCAAGCTGGGCGCGCGGCTCTCCGGGACCTTCGAGTTCGAGGGCAAGCCGACGCAGCGCTGGGAATACCCGCGCCCGGGCTGAGGCGCGCTCAGCGCGGCAGCCGCAGCGCCGCGACCGCGCCGGCCGCGCCGACCGCCGCGACCGCGGCGAGCGCCACGGGGAAGCTGCCGGTGGCGGCGAGGACGAGGCCGACGACCGGCGGCCCGAGCATCACGCCGAGGTAGTTGTAGACCATCACGCCGCCGGCGATCCGGCCGACGCGCCCGGGTGGCGCGAGCCGCGCCGCCTGCGCGAGCACCACGCCGCCCCAGCCGCCCGCGGTGGCTCCCATGAAGGCGCTGGCCGCGAGGATCGCCGCGAAGCCGGTGCCGCGGTCGACCTGCCCGAGCGCCAGCGTCGCCGCCGCCATCAGCATGCCGACCAGCGCCAGGGTCGTGGCCGGGCTCAGCAGCCGGTCGGCGACCATGCCCCAGGCCAGCCGCGCGCAGATCGAGGCGACCTGCGCGGCGACGGCGCAGAGGCCGGCGCGCGCGAGGTCGAGCCCGCCGAGCGCGCTCGCCACCGTCGGCACGAAGGCGTTGAGCGTCGCGAGCATCGCCGAGAACAGGAACGAGGTCGCGACGAGCCAGCGCAGCGCGCCATGCGCGAAGACCTCGCGCGCCGCGCCGAGCACGCCGCCCGACGGCGGCGCGACCGCGGGCAGCGTCGCGTCGAGGCGCCGCGCGAAGCCGAGCGTCGCCATGGCCGGGACGGCGAGGGCGCAGGCGAGCGCCGCGAGCGCGCCGCGCCATCCCAGCGCGGCGACCAGCGGTGGCACGCCGAGCCCCGCGGCAAGCACGCCGAGCGGCGCGCCCGCGAGGCGGATCGAGAAGACGAGGTTGAGGTCCCTGCGGCCGACGATGCCGGCCATCATGTACGAGCCCGCGGGCGACACCGGCCCGTAGCCGAGCCCGATGGCGAGGCCGCCGAGCACGAAGCCCGCGACGCCGAGCGGCACGAAGAGCAGCAGCCCGCAGGCGGCGAGGCCGACGGCGAGTGCGCTCGCGCGCGCCGGGCCGAGCCCGCGGAAGACGCGCTCGCTTCCCAGCGTCGCGGCGACCGCGCCGGCATACATCGACAGCGCGTAGAGCCCGGCGAGCCCCTCGAACAGCCCTTCCTCGCGCACGAGCTCGGGCATCGCCACGGGGACGGCGGCCGCGATCGCCGAGACCAGGACCTGGTGCAGCAGCGTGCAGCCGACGATCCGGGACGCCTTCATGCCGGGCTCGACGTTCACGCCGCCATGCGTAGCAGCCCCTCATGCGCGACGGAACCGCGCAGGACGACGGCACTCGACCGCCGGCCCTTCGCGGGCTTACCCTTCGCGTGTGGCGGCCCGAGGGGGCCGCCGGCATCGGGGGAAGTACATGCAGCAGACGACCTACGCGGCACCGCGCAGCCTCGACGAGGCGGTGGGGCTCATGGCCGCCGCGGGCGGCGCGGCCCGCATCCTCGCGGGCGGCACCGACCTGCTCGTGCAGATGCGCGCGGGCAGCCTGGCGCCCGGCGCAATCGTCGACGTCAAGAAGATCGCGGAGATGACCACGATCGTCGAGGAGTCCGGCGGCTTCCGCATCGGCGCGGCGGTCAACGCCGCCGAGATCGGCGAGCACGACGCGCTGCGGCGCGCCTGGCCGGGCGTCGTCGAGGCCATCAACCTCATCGGCTCGAAGCAGGTGCAGGGCCGCGCCTCGGCCGGCGGCAACCTCTGCAACGCCTCGCCCGCCGCCGACAGCGCGCCCGCGCTGGTCGCCGCCGGCGCGATCCTCGCCGTGCAGGGTCCGAAGGGGCGCCGCCAGCTGCCGGTGGAGAAGCTCCATGCCGGCCCCGGGCGCACGACGCTGGAGCGCGGCGAGATCCTGGTCTCGATCGCGCTGCCCGCGCGCCCCGCGCATTCCGGCGACGCCTATCTTCGCCTGATCCCGCGCACGGAGATGGACATCGCCGTCGTCGGCTGCGGCGTCAGCCTGGCGATGGAGGGCGACACCTGCGTCGCCGCGCGCGTCGGGCTCGGCGCCGTCGCGCCGACCGTGATGCTGGTCGAGGCCGCGGGCGCGGCGCTCGCAGGCTCGCGCCTCGACGAAGCCGCGCTTGAGAAG
>Ga0169931_10002714_pt1 | contig 28575 bp, 24 predicted proteins | sample Kivu_15m_20L_FD_129675 | JGI IMG/M metagenome (GOLD analysis project Ga0169931, IMG submission 129675) | Freshwater microbial communities from Lake Kivu, Western Province, Rwanda to study Microbial Dark Matter (Phase II) - Kivu_15m_20L... | ecosystem: Environmental > Aquatic > Freshwater > Lake...
AAGAAGGCGCCCGCGAAGGCCGCCCCGAAGGCCGCGAAGGCCGCCCCGAAGGCCGCCGAACCGATGAAGCCGATCGCCGCCCCGCTGACCAAGCAGGGCCTCGTGGCGGCGGTCGCCGAGCGCGCCGCGGCCGACGCGCGGACCGTGAAGGCGGTGATCGCGAGCCTCGAGCAGACGATCCTCGCGTCGCTGCATCGCAAGGGCGCGCGCATGTTCACGTGGCCCGGCCTGTTCAAGGCGACGACCGTCATCGTCCCGGCCCGGCCCGCGCGCAAGGGCATCAATCCGTTCACGAAGGCCGAGCAGATGTTCGCCGCCAAGCCCGCGAGCACCAAGGTCAAGGTCCGGGTGCTGAAGAAGGCGCAGGAGGCGGTCAAGTAAGGCCGCACCGCCGCCCGGCCGGCGATCGCGCGGAGTACGGCGGCCAGCACGGCCGCCGTGTGCCGCGTGGCGGCCGAAGGGGGGCGTGCGCGCCCTCCGGTCAGACAGAACGCAGCGGCTTGCGCGTGACGAAAACCTCGAGGAACTCGCCATCGATGCCGAGCCGTCGATCGCGACTCGCGTAGGTGACCGTCGGCGCACCGCACCAGTCGGCCAGCAGCGACTCGAAGTCGTCGCCGTAGTCCCAGGTGACCAGCACGCGGCCGTCGCCGACCGGATTGCCGTGGTAGACGGCCTCCATCAGCGGCCGAGCCGCGCCGTCGACGATCTCCACGCGCGGCCGGCTGCGGCGCAGGCCGCGGTGCTTCGGCACGGTGAAGACGTGCGCGCCGCCCGGGCGCAGCACGAGCAGGATCTCGCGCGCCGCGACCTCCGGGCGCAGCACGTGTTCGAACACGTCCTGGGTGACCACCAGGTCCAGGCTCGCGTCGGGGAAGGTGAGGGCCTCCAGGTTCTCGCAGCGCACGCCGTCGCGCAGCGTGCCCGGCGCGACCTCGGGCAGGTACTGCGACGCGCCGTAGCGGGCGCAGCGCCGCGCGAGGTAGTCGTTCGACGGCGAGGACTCGTGCATCTCGCGGTCGTCCCAGCCAGGGAAGGCCGTATCCAGCACCTGCTGCAGATGCCGCTGCCGGGGGATCGATCCGCAGCGCTCGCACAGGTACTGATCGCGCATCCACGGCCCGGTGATCCGGAAGATCGCGTCGGCGCGGCACACCGTGCACCAGCCGGCGTTGCGCTCGGGCCCGAGCCAGCCGGTGGCCTGCCGCACGGCGTCGCGCTCGGCGAGGGCGTCGTCGCGAGCACGCCCGAGCTCGGCGAGCTGACCGGCCAGCGCGTCGCTGCGGGCGGCCGCGGCGTCGCGCTCGAGTTCGAGCGCGGCGACGGCGGCGCGCAGCTCGAGCACGCTGCGGCGCAGTGCGTCGCGCTCGGCGACCACGGTGCGCAGCACTGGCGTATGCTCGGCGACGCGCTTGAGGACGGCCGGATAGGGCATCGGGGAACGGCGTGACCGACGACGGTAGGCGGGAGGATGCCACGAGCGGCGCTCCGGTGGACGTCCGCACCCGGCCCGGCGCCACCGGGCGGTGCGTGAGGGCTTTTGCGCGACGGTCACGCGGGCTGGCGATGATCGTCCGACCGTGGTCCGGCCGAGATCGAGGATCGAGATGACCCGAATCATCCTGAACGGCCGGCCGATGAGGCTGTCGGCCGAACCGTCGACCCCGCTGCTGTGGGTGCTGCGTGACGACCTCGGGCTGACCGGCACGAAGTACGGCTGCGGCGCGGGCCTGTGCGGCGCGTGCACCGTGCACGTGAACAGCCGCCCCGCGCGGGCGTGCACCACGACGCTCGCCGCGGTCGAGGGCAAGCGGGTGACCACGGTCGAAGGCGTGGACTTCGACCGCGTCGGCCGGGCGGTCGAGGACGCGTGGGTCCGTAACGACGTTGCGCAGTGCGGCTGGTGCCAGGCCGGTCAGCTGATGAGCGCGATCGCGCTGCTGCGCACGGTGCCGCGGCCCACCGACCGCCAGATCGACGAGGCGATGGCCGGCAACCTCTGCCGCTGCGGCACCTACCAGCGGATCCGCGCGGCGATCAAGGACGCGGCGCTGTCGCTGCAGCTGTCCTGAGCCGGAGCCCGCGGTGGATCCCGAACGACTTCTCGCGCGGCTGCGGCGCGGCACGGTACCGGTCGACGCGTCGCGCCGCCGCTTCGTCGCGACCACGGTCGGCGGCCTCACCGGGCTGGCGCTGATGCCCGTGCAGGCCCGCGCGCAGGGCGCAGCCGAGCCGCCGCCCGGCAGCCGGCCCACCGAGCGGCCGGCGGCGTTCGTCTCGATCGCGCGCGACGGCACCGCCACCGTGCTGTGCAACCGGCTGGACATGGGGCAGGGCATCGAGACCGCGCTCGCGATGCTGTGCGCCGAGGAGCTCGACCTGCCGTGGCGTCAGGTGCGCACCGGTTTCGGCGATCAGAGCCCGGCGTATGCCGATCCCCAATGGGGGGTGAACACCACCGGCGGCTCGGTGTCGATCCGGCACAGCGCGCGCCAGTACCAGGAGCTGGGGGCGCGGGCGCGCGCGATGCTCGTGGCCGCAGCGGCGCGGCGCTGGAACGTGCCGCCCGCCTCGCTGGTCGCCGCCGACGGGCGCGTGCGCGGCGCAGGCCGATCGGCCGGCTACGGCGAGCTCTTCGAGGCGGCGATGCGCGAGCCGGTACCCGAGGCGGTCGTGCTCAAGGATCCGTCGACCTACCGGATCGTCGGCAAGCCCACGCCGCTCACGGTCTCGCGGCTGAAGGCGAGCGGCGACCAGGTCTACGGGCTGGACCTGCGACTGCCCGGTCTGCTCACCGCCGTGATCGCTCGCCCGCCGGCGTTCGGAGCGCGGGCCGCGAGCTGGGACGGCACAAAGGCCCTCGCGGTTCGCGGCGTGCGCGCGGTGCTGCCGGTGGAGCTCGACCGTGGCGGCCGCGGCGTGGCGGTGGTGGGCGACGGGTACTGGCGCGCGAAGCTCGGGCGCGACGCGCTGTCGGTCGCGTGGGACACCGCGTCGGTCGAGCGGGCGGACACCGAGGCGCTGCTCGCGCAGTACCGCGAACTCGCCGCCCGCCCGGGCGCCCTCGCGCCCGAGCCCCGACTGCAGGCCGACCTCGCGCCGCTCGCATCGGCGGCGCGACGCATCGAGGCCGAGTACGTGTTCCCCTACCTCAGCCATGCGGCGATGGAGCCGCTGTCGTGCGTGGTCGACCTGCGCGAGGACGGCTGCACGGTGATGACCGCCTCGCAGGCGCCGGGGACCGATGCGGCCCAGGTCGCGCGCGTGACCGGGCTGCGGCCCGAGCAGGTGCGCATCGTCGTTCAGATGGCCGGCGGGAGTTTCGGGCGTCGGGCCTCGCCCGCGAGCGACTTCGTCGTCGAGTCGGTGCAGGTCGCGCGTGCGCTCGCCGCCGCGGGTCGGCGCACGCCGGTCAAGGTGGTGTGGAGCCGCGAGGACGACATGCGCGCCGGCTACTACCGGCCGATGGCGGTGCACCGCGCGGAGATCGGCCTGGACGAAGCCGGCCGGGTGGTCGCGTGGGACCACCGGATCGTCGCCCAGAGGATCGTCGCGGGCCCGTCGCAGGAGGCCGACCTGGTCCGGGATGCGGTCGACGCGTCCGCGTTCGACGGCATGCGCGAGCCCTATGCGTTGCCGATGCGGCTCACGGTCCACCACCCGAAGGTCAACGTGCCGGTGCTCTGGTGGCGCGCGGTCGGCTCGACCCACACCGCGTTCGTGATGGAGACGCTGATCGACGAGATCGCGGCTGCGGCCCAGCGCGATCCGGTCGAGTACCGGCTCGCGCTGACCGCGGACAATCCGCGCGCGACCCGCTACCGCGCCGCGCTGCGGCTCGCGGTCGAGCGCTCGGGCTACGGTCGCCGAACGCTGCCGGCGGGCACCGCGTGGGGCGTGGCGGTGCACGAGAGCTTCGACTCGGTGGTCGCCTACGTGGTCGAGGCCCGGCTCGCCGGTCCGGGTGCCGACGCCCGGCCGGTGCTCGCACGCGTGACCGCCGGGGTGCACTGCAACGCGGTGGTCAACCCGTCGGGCGTGGAGGCGCAGGTGCAGGGGTCGGTGCTGATGGCGCTCGCCACCACGCTGCCCGGCCACGAGATCACGCTGAAGGACGGCGAGGTCGTGCAGGGCAACTTCGACCGGTTCGTGCTGCCGCGCATCACCGACATGCCCCAGGTGTCGGTGCACGTGGTGCCGAGCACCGACCCGCCCACCGGCATGGGCGAGCCCGCGCTGCCGCCGCTCGCGCCGGCCTTCGCGAACGCGGTGTCTCGGCTCACCGGGCGGCGGATCCGCGCGCTGCCGTTTCCCTCAACCTGATCCGGGGGCGCGCGATGCGGGCCGTCGTGTGGATCGTGTTCGGCGCGCTGGTGCTCGCGTGGACCGGGCTCGCGTGGCTCGCGTCCGAGCTCGCGCAGTGGCTCGGCGCGGCGGTCGCCTCCGGGCGGGCCGCGGACCTCGGCCAGGCGGCCGCGCAGTGGCCGATCCCGGCGTGGATCGGCGCCTGGATCGACCCCGCGCTGATCGTGGGGCTGCAGGACGCGGTGCTGTGGGCGATCGAGGCGCTGCGCTCCGCGGGGCCCGCGGCGGGGGCCGCGATCGGCTGGCTGGTGCCGCTGACCTGGATCGGGTGGGTGCTGGGTCTGCTGCCGCTGCTGCTGCTCGCGGGCGGGGCGCACCTGCTGCTCGGACGCGCCCGCGGTCGGTCCGCCTGAGCGCGGTCGCGGTGCCCGCGGTCGGCCGCGGACCGCGGGCGGATGAGCACGAGGACGTGCCGCGCCGCCGGCCGTCCTCAGGCGGCGTACGCGGTGCCGCGCTCCATCGCCAGCCGCTCGTCCAGCAGCCGCCGGAACCGCACCAGCGCCGCATCCATCGCGAGCGGCAGCATCGGCGCGTCCGGATCGAGCAGCAGGTTGCGGTACTGTGCGGCGATCATCGCGCGGTCCTCCTCGAAGGCGACCACCAGGCTCTGGTGGATCGAGTCGGCGATCTGCGCGTCACCGTGACCGGCGCGGTGCGACTGCTGGAAGAAGTAGTGGGTCGAGGTCGCGGTCTCGGGCGTCAGGGTCTGGCAGCTGTGCAGCCGGACCGTGTCGCGCTCGTCGTCCTCGGGCGCGCCGGCCGGCCGGCCGCCGGAGTGCATCAGCAGCGTTCCGGGCAGCAGGAACTCGTAGACGAACCAGCGGTCGAGCGGCCCGTCGAAGCGACGGAACCGCTGGTAGAACGGCGGCGGCGGGCAGTCCGGCACCTGGCGCGACACCTTGATGCCGATCTGCGGCCACGCGGCGCCGGGGCCCGGTACCGGTTCGATCACCGGCTGCGCCTGTGCGATCCGGGTCGATCCGCCGAGCGACCGCTCGTGCACGTAGCTCAGGTGCGAGAAGTCGAGCAGGTTGTCGCAGATCAGCAGGTACGGGGTGTCGTAGTGCAGGTAGCCGGGACGGTGGCGCCAGTCCGGGTGGTCGCACGAGAAGTTGTCGGGCAGCAGCGCGGGGTCGGCCTTGCCCGGATCGCCCGGCCACACGAACACCCACCGGTTGCGGACCGCCACCGGATAGCTGCGCACCCGGGCCTGGGTCGGCACCTTTGCCAGTCCGGGCACGTCGACGCACACGCCGCGCGCGTCGAACAGTAGCCCGTGGTAGCCGCAGCGCACGCAGTCGCCTTCTCGCCGGCCTCGCGACAGCGGCGCCAGCCGATGGCAGCAGCGGTCCTCGAGCGCGATCATCCGCCCGTCGCCGGTGCGGTAGACCAGGATCGGCTCGCCGAGCACGGTGCGGCTGAACAGCGGCACGTCGCGCCCCGCGTCCGCCGCGGGCACCTCGTGGTCCCAGGCGATCACGTACCAGCAGTCGCGCAGCCAGCGGGCGTGGTCCTGCGGCATCGGTCTCCCCGGCGGTCGGAGCCTGCGGGTGCGCTCGGCACCTCGTTCGGGCGGTCCGACGACTCTAGCGCGGCTGCGAGGCCCGTGCCAGCGGCGGCGGGCGCTGCTAGCATGCCGGCATGAACGCTCCCGTGCAGACCGGCTGGCTGCCGATCGCCGACGCCTTCGGCGGCCATCTCGCGCTGCCGCCCGCCGGCCGCGGCCCCGGTCTGCTGCTGTGGCAGGAGATCTTCGGCGTGAACGAGCACATCCGGGCCGTGGCCGAGCAGTACGCGCTCGCCGGGTTCGTGGTGCTCGCGCCCGACGCGTTCTGGCGAACCGCGACGCGCGTGTCGCTGGGCTACGAGGCCGAGGACCGCCAGCGCGGCATCGCGCTGATGGGCGCGATGACGCCCGAGTCGACCGACGCCGACCTGCGTGCGGCGCTCGCGGCGCTGCGTGCGCATCCCGCGGTCGACGGCGCGCGGATCGGCGCGGTCGGCTACTGCCTCGGCGGCCGCCTCGCCTACCTGACCGCGGCGACCGGCCAGACCGACGCGGCGGTCGCGTACTACGGCGGCGGCATCCAGTCGATGCTCGATCGCGCCGGGGGCCTGCGCGGCGGCATCCAGTTCCACTACGCCGGCCAGGACGACCACATCCCGCCGGAGGCGGTCGAACGGGTACGGGCCGCGGTCTCGGGCAAGGACGCCGAGGTGCACGTGTACCCCGGGTCGCGGCACGGCTTCAACTGCTGGGCCCGCGGCACCTACCACCCGGGGAGCGCGGCGCTCGCGCTCGGCCGCAGCCTCGCGTTCCTCGCGCAGCGTCTGTTCTGACGCGCCGTCGGTCGCAAACCGGCCGACCCGCGGCGCCGGGCGTCACGTCCGTCCGCGCCCGCGACCGAGCGGGCGCCGATGCCGGCGCCCGCGCCTGAGCTCAGCCGCCGAACATGCGCCCGGCGTCGCGCAGCGCGCCGCTGCCGCCGGCGCGGTCGCGCGGCGCATCGATCACCGCCGCGCCGGGCTCGGCGGCGCGCACCTGGCACGGGTCGATCCACGCGCTCGCGAACGCCCGTGACGACTCGATCCGGAACCGCGTGCCCAGCGGCCATCCGAGCAGCCGCTCGGGCGCGACCGACACCGGCGCGGTGGCCGGTGCGCCGTGCGAGCGCAGCACCAGCAGGCCCGGGCCGCGGGCGGTGTGCAGCACAACCCGTCCGGTGGCCAGTCGGGACAGCTTCGCGGACACGGTCCGCGACAGCCCGAGGCCGCCGGTCATCGCGACGAAACGGTCCCAGCGGAACGCGACCTCGCCCTGCGGCGGCAGGTGCCAGAGCACGAACTGCGCACCCTGCGCGGCCTGCAGCGCGACCCGCCGCGGCCCGTGGTCCGGCGTGCCGGCGTCGATCCGCTTGAGCAGCCAGCAGCCCGAGCGCAGCCGCGCGAGCGGTGCCCGCAGCGGCTGCGGCGGCAGCAGCGCGGTTTCCGGCGCCGCGTCGTCGACGTCGACGCTGCGCCGCACGTACAGCGTGCGTCCGTCGAGGTCGAGCTCGAGGCGCGATCCCTCGGTCACCGTCAGCACGACGCCCTCGCCCGCGGACCGCTCGCCGGGGGTCATCGTCGCGTAGGCCTCGCGGTCCTCAGCGAACAGCGTGCGCGACAGCACGTGCAGGAACGAGCGCAGCGCGATCAGCAGCAGCAGCGCGCCCTTGAGCGCGAACCAGGACGACAGCGCCGCGACGCCGACGTCGAGCTGCCCGTGCGCGCTGCGCGACACCGACGCGAAGCGCGCGCGCAGACGCTGCGTGGGCGAGGGCTCGGCGTCGGGGCGGTCGGCACGGTCGGCACGGTCGGCGCTGGCCGGATCGGAGGCGGTCGCGCCGGGCGCGCCCCCGGCGAGGGCGCCCGGGCCGGCGACCGCCGCGAGCAGCGCATCGCGCGGCGCCGCGTAGGCCCGCTCGAGCAGCCCGGCGAGCCGTGCGGCGACGTGGCAGGTCGCATCGACCAGTCCGCAGCCGTCGGTGCGCAGCCGCGGGTCGAGGTCCGCGAGGCGCCGAGGCAGCTGCCGCTCGAGCGCAGTCGCTGCGGCGGCCAGGGCGAGCGTCGTGCCGCCCGCGGTGCGTGCCGGCACCGCCTCGAGCGCCGCGACCGTCCGGGCCTCGGCCTGCGCGATCAGCCGGTCGAGTGCGCCGCGCAGGTCGGTGCGCAGCGTGTCCGGCGCCGGATCCGAGCGCCGCAGCAGCGCGCCGCGGCAGACCTCGTCGCTGCCGACGCAGCCGATCCGACCGAGCGCGGCCTCGAGCGCGGCCGCGCCGAGCAGCAGGTGCAGCGCGGCGAGCGCCGCCGCCGCGGGGCTCCAGACCCAGGCGGCGCGAAGCAGCGCGCGCCGCCACTGCGGGCGCCCGATCGCGGCGCGCAGCTCGCGGTTGTCCTGCACCGTGCGGGCCGCCACGCGCAGCAGCAGCGCCGCGAGCACCGCGCCGAGCAGCCCGTGCAGCGCGAGCACGACCCGGGGGGTGCGCCCGTCGGCGTCCTCGCCCCACGCGGCGCCCAGCGCGAGCGCGAGTGCGCCGGCGGCGAGCGCGGCGAAGCACGGTCCGGCGAACGGTGCACGCCACAGCAGCCACGCGAGGGTCGCGAGCGCCGCGAGCAGGTACGGTCCGCCGCGCAGCGCGGCGTCGTGCCGCATCGCGAGCCGGTGCTCGCGGTCCAGGCCGATCCGCAGCTCGGTCACGCGCGAGATCGCCTCGGCGCGGGCGAGCTCGGCGCGCTCGCGGGCGTGATCCAGGCCTGGGCGCGCGGCCTCCTGAAGCTGCGCGATCGCGCTCTGCAGCTCGAGGATCCGCGCCGCGCCGATCGCCCGCGCGAACATCGACCCCCGATCGGCCGCCGACTGCAGCTCGGCGATCTGCGCGCGACGCGCATCGAGCTGCCGGGCGAGGGCGTCGCGCTGCGCAAGCCACGCGACCTGCGCGGCCTGCGCGGCGAGCACCGCGGTCCGGGCCGGCGCGAGCGCTGCCTGCAGCGCGTGCGGCGCCGCAGGCGCGCCGGGCAACCGTCCGGCGAGGCTCGCTGCCCGCTCGCGAAGTGCCCCGATCGCGGCCGCATCGGCCTCGAGCGCCGCTGCCGTGAGCGGCAGCGCGGTGACGGTGGGCAGCGCCTGCGACGCGGGCGCACCGAGCCGGGACGCGGGTAGGGTCACCGCGAGCAGCAGGGTGAGCGCGATCAGGACCCGCGGCGCGTCGCGGTGACGGATCGCCAGCGCGGCCGCGATCGCGAGCGCGGGCAGCAGCAACCAGCGCAGCGGATCGAGCGGCAGGCCGATCGCCGCGCCGGCCTCGAGCGAGCCCGCGAGCGGGGGCAGTCCGACCGCGAACGCCGGCATCACCGCGAGCGCGGCGACCGCGGCGGTCGGGGCATCGGGCGCGGCCGCAGGCGCGCTCGCGGACGGGGCGGGCGGGGACACGCCGGGACTCTACCGCGCGCCGGTCGAACCCCGGCGCGCCACGAGGGTCCCCGACGCCCGTCCCCGGCACCCCACGCCCGTCCCCGGCACCCCACGCCCGTCCCTGATGCCCCACGACGGCCCGCGCCAATCCCGAGCGCGACCGGCGACGATCCCCCGGGGCGGGCCGTGCCCGCGGTACGCTGCGTCGATGCCCGTGCCTCTGGCTGCGCGTCGTGCGCTGCTGCGTGCCGCGCCGCTGCCGTGGCTCGCCGCGCTGTCCGCGTGCGCGACCCCACTGTCGCTCGACGAGGCGCCGCGTCCGTCCGAGGCGGCCGCGAGGCGGCTCGCCGAGTGCGCCGCCGCCCACGGGGCGGCGGCCTACGCTGCGATCGCCGACGTCGCGGTCGCCTACGACGGCACCTGGCGCCCGGTGATCGCACGGCTGCAGCCGGAGCTCGTCGACGCGGGCTACCGGGTGCGCTCCGAGGAACGTCTGCTGCCCCGCCGGGGCGTGGTCGGTCAGGCGTTCGTGGGGCCGGCGGGCCGCAAGCAGGTGTTCTGGCGGCGCGGCGACGGCAGCGCCGCCGATCCGGGCGACGTGTCGGTCTGGTACGACGGCGTTCCCGACCAACGCCCGGCGACGCTCGCCACGTCGGCCCTGGTCGCCGAGGGTTACGGGCTGTTCCTGCTCGGCCCGCTGTGGGTCGTGAACCGCGGTCTGCCCGTGCAGCTCGACGGCACCGACTCGGTCGGCGGGCGCGCCTGCGACGTGGTGAGCGTGTGGATGCGCCCGGGGCTGGGACGCGTCGCGCAGGACCGCATCGCCTTCTACGTCGATCGCGACGACGCGACGCTGCGCCGGGTCCGGTTCACGCTCGAGGGGTTCGCCGGCACGCGCAGCGCGGTCGCGGAGGTCGACCTGCTCGAGTACCGACGTCTGGCCGGCGTGCTCTGGCCGGTCCGGCTCTACGAGGAGCTCGTGCGTCCGTTCAGGCTGCCGGTGCACGACTGGTGGGTGACCGGGCTCGACGTGAACCGGGGCTACGGCGAGGAGGCGCTGCGCGGCCCTGCGTTCACGGGTGCGGCGGCGGCCCCGGCGGCCGCGCTGCCGGCCGGCGGATGACCCTGGGCGCGGGCCGGGCATGCGGCGACTCCGCGGCGCCGCGCGGCGATGCTCGGGGCCCCGTCGTCCGTCGAGCCGCCCCTCCGTGACGTGCCCCCGATCCGCGCTCGCGAGCCTCGTCCTCGCGGCCGTCCTCGCCCCGAGCGGCGCCGTCGCGCAACCCGGGCCGAACCCTGCGGGCATCGACTGGCAGCCGGTCGGCGGCTTCTCGATCGCGCGCACCGAGACCACGATCGGCCAGTTCGCGCGATGGGTCGACGCGACCCGGACCGTGACCCGGGCCGAGCGCAACGGCGGCGGCGAGGTCTTCGAGGCGGGCTGGACCCGCAAGCCCGGCTGGACCTGGCGCACGCCGTTCGGCGGCGCGGGGCCGGCGGCGTCCGACGAGCCCGCGGTGCACGTCACCTACGACGAGGCGCAGGCGTTCTGCCGCTGGGCAGGGGGGCGGCTGCCGACCGACGCCGAGTGGGTGAGCGCCGCGTACACCGAGCAGCGGGCCAGCCCGCCTGCGGGATTCCAGCGCGGCCGCACCTATCCGTACCCGAGCGGCGAGCGCCCCGACGGCGCGCAGTGCCTCGCCGACTGCGGGCCGCAGGCCCGGGCCCGCGCGGTGAACCACGGCGCGAGGCTCGCGCGCGGCGACGGCCACGCGCGTGCGGGCACCACGCCGGCCGGCGTCAACGGCCTGCACGACATGGGCGGCAACGCGTGGGAGTGGGTCGACGAGCCGCGCGGCGGCGCCGGCGACGACGAGCGCCGCACGCGCGGCGGATCGTGGTGGTACGGCCGCACGCAGATGCAGGCCGACCACCTGCAGGGCAAGCCCGGGACCACCACGGTCGTGTACATCGGCTTTCGCTGCGTGCGCTAGTCGCGCCGCCCGTTCACGCCTCGATCGTCGGGGTGCGCTCGCCCGGGGCGGGCGGTGGCGCCTGCGGCGGCCGCAGCGGCAGGCGCACCTCGAAGCGGGCGCCGCGGCCCAGGCCCTCGCTGTCGGCCCTCACCGAGCCGTCGTGCAGCGCCACCAGCCCGCGCACGGTCGCCAGACCCAGGCCCAGGCCGCCGTCGACCCGCGCGAGTCCCGGGTCGATCTGTACGAACGGCTCGAACAGGTCGTCCAGACGGGCCGGGTCGATGCCGATGCCGGTGTCGCTCACGGTGATCAGCGCCTCGGGCCCCCGGACCCGCAGCGTCAGGCGCACCGTCCCGCCGGGCCCGCCGAACTTCACCGCGTTCGCGAGCAGGTTGTGCAGCGCCTGGGTGATCCGGGCCGCGTCGGCGAGCGTGTCCACCGGGTCGTCGGGCACCTCGACGACCAGCCGCTGCGACGACGACTCGACCTCGGCGCGCATCGCATCGCCGATCTCGCGCACGGTCGCCGACAGCGAGGTCGGCGCGAGGCGCAGCCGGATCCTGCCGTTCACCAGGCGCGACGCGTCGAGCAGGTCGTCGACCAGTCGCGCGAGCTGCCCGGTCTGCCGCGCGATCATCTCCAGACCGCGCCGACCGGTTGCGCTCATCTCGGGTTCGCGCTCGAGCAGCCGGATCGCGTTCAGGATCGGCGCGAGCGGGTTGCGCAGCTCGTGCGAAAGCATCGCGAGCAGTTCGTCGCGGCGCTGAACCGCGAGCCGCAGCCGGCCGAGCGCGTCGTTCAGCTCCCGGGTCGCGGCGTTGCGCTCGTGCGCGACCCGCTCCAGCCGCTGGCCGGCGCGGTGCAGCGCGTCCGACAGCGTGTCCAGCTCGGCGATGCGCGAGCGCCGCGACGCCACCGACTGCTGCGCGGCGAGCCGCGCGGCATCCTCGGCGGCGTCGTCGACCGCGCGAGCGATCCGCCGCGACAGCAGCCCGCCCGCCGCGAGGCCGGCGGCGAGCATCACGGCGCCGGCGATCGCCGCGGTCCACAGCGACCGCGTGAGCGCGGCGTCGTAGCTGGCCGCGAGCGAGCCCATGCCGACGACCCAGCCGCCCGGCAGCCGGTGCCAGGCCACGAGCACCGCCTCGCGCTCGAGCGTGATCGTCCGGCCGCTGCCGCTCGGGCGCGAGCCGATCAGCGCCAGGTACTCGGGCGTGGACGGGCTGCCCTGGAACCGTGCGAGTTCGCGGCTGCGGGCGACGATCAGCCCGTTGCGATCGACGATCGAGCTCACGAAGCCGGCGGGCAGCTCGATCGTGGTCAGCAGCTGCGACAGCGCGCCGGCGGCCAGCCGCGCGACCAGCACCCAGCGGACCGCGCCCTCGCGGACCACCGGCACCAGCACCGCGACCGCGGGCGCGCCGTCGGGTGCACTCGCATAGCTGTCGCTGACCACCGGTGCGAGGCGGCGCACCGTTTCGGCCACCGGCAGCGCCTCGCGCGGCCCGGGGTCGGCACCGAATGGCCGCCGCGTATCCAGCACGCCTTCGCCATCCGGGGCGAGCAGCAGCAGCTGGTCCCAATCGCGCTGTTCGTCGGCGACCTTGACCGCGTACGCGTGGAACTCGGCGAGCGAGCCGCGGTCGAGCAGCGGCAGCGCGGCGATGCGTTCGAGCTGGCGCGCGGTCGCGGCCAGCTCGCGCTCCACCGCGAGCGACAGCGAACGCACCGACTGGGTCAGCTGGCGCTCGGAGCGGCGCTGACCGTCGACCCACTGACCGTACAGCTGGGCGACCGCGAACCCGGCCAGCGGCAGCACCGCGAGCGCCACCAGCAGGCCCAGCAGCAGGAACAGGCGGACCCGACGCGGCCGCTTCGCCGCGGGCCAGGACGACGACATCGACCCTCTCTCCGACCGCGCGGGCGGCCTCCCGCGCCCCGATTCTACGCGGCCCGGCGCGGGGGCCTGCGCGCCGGTGCTAGGCCTTGGGCAGGCGGTGCAGCGCGCAGATCTTGTTGCCGTCCGGGTCGCGCAGGTACGCGAGGTAGATCCGGCCGGCCGCGCCCTCGCGCACCCCCGGCGGATCCTCGCAGGAGGTGCCGCCGTGGGCCACGCCCGCCGCGTGCCAGGCCTGCGCCTGCTCGGCCGACGAGCACGCGAAGCCGATGGTGCCGCCGTTGCCCACGGTCGCGGGCTTGCCGTCGATCGGCACGGTGACCGAGAACACGCCGGTCGGCGTGCGCCAGAACACGCGGTGGCGGTCGACCACCCCCGCCGGCACGCCGAGCGCGCCGAGCACCGCGTCGTAGAAGGCCTTCGCGCGGGCGAGGTCGTTGGTACCGATCATGATGTGGGAGAACATGGGACGGGCGCCTCCGTGCGGTCGTCGAACGCGTGAGCGTACCGGGGCGGCGCCGCGCGACGCCGCGAGCGCGCGCTTTCCGGAACGCGGCCGGGCGCGGGCGCGCGGGCAGCGACGCGTGTTCGTGCGCCGGCCGCCCGCGGTCACTCCACCGTGACCGACTTCGCGAGGTTGCGCGGCTTGTCGACGTCGGTGCCGCGCGCGAGCGCCGCGTGGTACGCGAGCAGCTGCAGCGGCACCACGTGCAGGATCGGCGACAGCGGGCCCGCGTGGTCGTCGAGGTTGATCACGTGCACGCCGTCGGCCGGCTCGATGCGCGTGTCCCGGTCGGCGAACACGTAGAGTTCGCCGCCGCGCGCGCGGACCTCCTGCAGGTTGCTCTTCAGCTTTTCGATCAGCGCGTCGTTGGGCGCGACCACGACCACCGGCATCGTCGTGTCGACCAGCGCGAGCGGGCCGTGCTTGAGCTCGCCCGCCGCGTACGCCTCGGCATGGATGTAGGTGATCTCCTTGAGCTTGAGCGCGCCTTCCATCGCGATCGGGAAGTGGATGCCGCGGCCCAGGAAGAGCGCGTGCTCCTTGGTCGCGAAGCGCGCGGCCCAGGCCCTGACCGCGGACTCGCTGTCGAGCACCCGGTTGAGCGCCGCCGGCAGGTGCCGCAGCGCGGCGAGCAGGTCGCGCTCGCGCGCGGCGTCGAGCAGGCCGCGCTGCTTGGCGAGCACCAGCGTCAGCACGAACAGCGAGGCGAGCTGCGTGGTGAACGCCTTGGTGCTCGCCACGCCGATCTCGGGGCCGGCCCGGGTCAGGAAGCGCAGCCGGCTCTGCCGGATCAGCGCGCTCTCGGGCACGTTGCACACGGTGAGCGTGTCGGTCAGCCCGAGCGCCTTCGCGTGCTGGAGCGCGGCGAGCGTGTCGGCGGTCTCGCCGCTCTGGCTGATGGTCATCACCAGCGTGCCGGGCAGCGGGACCGAGTCGCGGTAGCGGTACTCGCTCGCGATCTCCACGCTCACCGGCAGCTTCGCGATCGACTCGATCCAGTACTTCGCGACCAGCCCGGCGTGGTAGCTGGTGCCGCAGGCGAGGATCAGCAGCTGGCGGGTGCGCGCGAGAACGTCCTCGGCCTCGGCGCCGAACAGCCCGGGCGAGATCGACGCGGCGTTGGCGACCATCTCGAGCGTGTTGGCGATCGCGCCGGGCTGCTCGAAGATCTCCTTCTGCATGTAGTGCGCGTGGCGGCCGAGCTCGACCGCGTCGGCGCTCAGCTGGCTCTGCACGACCGGCCGCGCCGCCGGGCGGCCGTCCGCGTCGACGATCGCGTAGCCGTCGGCGCGGATCTCGACGACGTCGCCCTCCTCGAGGTACACGACCGAACGGGTCACCTGCAGCAGCGCCGAGGTGTCCGAGGCGAGGAAGTTCTCCGCCCGGCCGCTGGCGGCGTCGCCCACGCCGAGCAGCAGCGGCGAGCCGCGGCGCGAGCCGACCACCGCGTGCGGCTCGGCGCTGCTGACCGCCGCGATCGCGTAGGCGCCCTCCAGCCGCTTGACCGCCCGCTGCACCGCGTCGAACAGCGACCGTCCGGCGCCGGTCAGCGCGTGCAGCAGGTGCGCGATCACCTCGGTGTCGGTCTCGCTGCGGAACTCGTAGCCCTGCGCCTTCAGCTCGGCGCGCAGCGCCTCGTGGTTCTCGATGATGCCGTTGTGCACGACGCTCACCTGGCGGCCGTCGCGCTCGGACGCGTGCGGGTGCGCGTTGCTCTCGGTGACCCCGCCGTGAGTGGCCCAGCGCGTGTGCGCGATGCCGGTGGGTGCGTCCACGCCGGCCTGCGCGGCGCGCGCGGCGAGGTCGGCGACGCGGCCGACGGCGCGCACGCGGGACAGGCTGCCGCCGTTCGGGCTTTCCGGCGCGGTCGCGCTGACCAGCGCGATGCCCGCCGAGTCGTAGCCGCGGTACTCGAGCTTGCGCAGCCCCTCGATCAGGATGGGCACCACGTTGCGCTGGGCGACCGCCCCGACGATGCCGCACATGGCGCTTACTCCTGCGAGGGCTTGACGGTCTTGACCGGGCGCTTCCAGCCGGCCAGCGACACCTGCTTGGCGCGGCTGAGCGTGAGCTGCCCGGCGGGCGCGTCCTTGGTGAGCGTGGTGCCGGCGCCGAGCGTCGCGCCGCGGCCGACCCGCACCGGCGCGACCAGCTGCGTGTCGCTGCCGATGAACGCGCCGTCCTCGATCACGGTGCGGTGCTTGTTCGCGCCGTCGTAGTTGCAGGTGATGGTGCCGGCGCCGATGTTCACGTCCGTCCCGACCGTGGCGTCGCCGACGTACGCGAGGTGGTTGGCCTTGGAGTTGGATGCCATCGTCGTGTTCTTCATCTCGACGAAGTTGCCCACGTGCGTGCCGTCGCCCAGCCGCGTGCCCGGCCGCAGCCGGCTGTACGGTCCGATGCGCGCACCCGCGCCGATCGTGCTGGCCTCGAGGTGGCACAGCGGCAGCACCTCGGTGTCGCTGCCCACCTCGACGTCGCGCAGCACGCAGCCCGCGCCGACGCGCACGCGGTCGCCCAGCACGACGCGGCCCTCGAACACGCAGTTCACGTCGACGAAGCAGTCGCGTCCGGCGGCGAGCTCGCCCCGGATGTCGATGCGCGACGGGTCGGCGAGCCCGACCCCGGCCTCGAGCAGCGCATCGGCGAGGTTGCGCTGGTGGATGCGTTCCAGCGCGGCGAGCTGCGCCGGGCTGTTGACGCCGAGCGTCTCCCACGCGTGCGCGGGCTGGGCGCCGACCACCGGCACGAGGTCGCGCACCGCCATCGCGATCACGTCGGTCAGGTAGTACTCGCGCTGCGCGTTGTCGGCGCGCAGCTCGGCGAGCCAGCCCTTCAGCCGCGCGGTGGGCGCGACCAGGATCCCGGTGTTGACCTCGCGGATCGCCCGGGTCGCCTCGTCGGCGTCCCGGTGCTCGACGATCCGCAGGATCGCGCCGGCTGCCCGGCCGGCGGGCGGCTCGCGCACGATGCGGCCGTAGCCGGTGGGGTCGGGCAGCTCCACGGTCAGCAGCCCGACCCGGTCCGCGCCCGCGGCGGCGAGCAGTGCGCGCAGCGTGTCGGCGCGCGTGAGCGGCACGTCGCCGTACAGCACCAGCGTGGGGTGTGCGTCGTCGAGCAGCGGGGCGGCCTGCTGCACCGCATGACCGGTGCCGAGCTGAGGCTGCTGCAGCGCCCACGCGAGGTCGGGTGCCGCGACCGCCGCGCGGACCGCCTCGCCGCCGTGGCCGTGGACCACGACGATCCTCACCGGCGATAGACTGCGGACGGTGTCCAGCACGTGCGCGATCAGCGGCCGCCCGGCGAGCGCGTGCAGCACCTTCGGCCGATCGGAGCGCATCCGCTTGCCCAGGCCGGCGGCCAGGACCACGACGTTCATCAAAATTCGTTTCGAATCAGCGGGTTGAAGTGCATTACTCAGCAAAGCCGGTCGATGGTAGCACGCGATTTCGGGCCCGCTGGCTACCGCTCGTCGTGTGCTGCGTCGCCGCCGCGGGCTGCTCGTCGGCGGCCCGCCTGGGGTACGACTGGCTGCCCATGCTCGCGGTCTGGCGCGCCGACGGCTATCTGGGCCTGAACCCGGAGCAGCGCCAGCTCGCCCACCGCCACCTGAGCGACCTGCAGCACTGGCACCGCCGGACCCAGCTGGACGACTACGTCGCGCTGCTGCGCGCGGTGCAGCAGCAGGTCGCCTCGGGTGCGCCGGTGACCGAGGCCGACGCGCGCCGCTGGCGCGAGGAGGTGCTCGCCCGGTGGCAGCCGATCGCGGTCCGGGCCGCGCCGGCGGTGGCCGAGGTCGCGGGCACGCTCGACGGCGAGCAGATCGCCCGCCTGCGCGCCGAGCTGGATCGCGACAACGCGAAGCTGCGCCGCGAGTGGACGATGGCCGCCGACCCGGCCGGCCGCGTCGAGGCCCGCACGCGGCGCTACGTCGAGCGCGCCGAGGGCTTCCTCGGCCCGCTGACCGACGCGCAGCGGCGCACGGTGCGCACGCTGGCCGCCGCGGCCCCGGCCAACGAGGAGCACTGGTACGCACAGCGGCTGGGACGCCAGCAGGAATTCATCGGGCTGATGGACCGCATCCGCGTGGAGCGGCCGGCGGACGCGGTTGCGAGCGGCTGGATGCGCGAGCACCTGGTGCGCTACGCGCAGCCGCGCGACGGCGCGACGCGCCCGGGCACCGAAGGCTCGCTCGCCGCCGGCGACGCGATGACGGTCGCGCTGCTCGCGCAGGCCACGCCGCAGCAGCGCCAGCACCTGCAGCGCAAGCTCCAGGAGTGGATCGACCTGCTGCAGTCGATGCGCCCGCAACAGACCGCGCGCGCATCGGGCTCACCGATCGCCGAGCGCCTGCCGTAGCGCCGCCCGCGGCGCGAACGCGCGGTCCCCCGCTACGCCGGGTCAGCGAAGCAGCGCGACGGCGGCGAGCGCGAGCGCCGCGCCGGCGAGCGCTGCGAGCGTCCACTGCGCCCGGCGCGCGCGGCGCTGCTCGTGCAGCAGCTGCTGCAGCAGCCGCTCGAGCGGGGCTTGGTCAGGGCGCTCGGCGGCCCGCTGCAGCGCCCGGTACGCCAGCCGGGGCAGCGTGGGGACCAGGTGCGCCCACTGGCCGGATTCCTGCTGGATGCGATCGCGCAGACCCTTCGGGCCGATCTGCTCGTCCATCCACCGCTCGAGGATCGGCTGCGCGGTGACCCACAGGTCCAGATCGGGATCGAGCTGCCGGCCCAGCCCCTCGATGTTGAGCAGCGTCTTCTGCAGCAACACCAGCTGAGGCTGGATCTCGACCTGGAACCGGCGCGACGCCTGGAACAGCCGCAGCAGCACCAGCCCGAGCGAGATCTCCTTGAGCGGACGGTCGAAGAAGGGCTCGCAGACCGCGCGCACCGCGCCCTCCAGCTCCTCGATCCGCGTGCCGCGAGGCACCCAGCCGCTCTCCACGTGCAGCTCGGCGACCCGACGGTAGTCGCGCCGGAAGAACGCGAGGAAGTTCTGCGCCAGGTAGTTCTTGTCGAAGTCCGACAGCGTGCCGACGATACCGAAGTCCAGCGCGATGTAGCGGTTGAAGTCGTCGCCCGAGTCGCCGACCAGGATGTTGCCCGGGTGCATGTCGGCGTGGAAGAAGCCGTGCCTGAACACCTGGGTGAAGAAGATCTCGACGCCGTCGCGCGACAGCTTCTTCAGGTCGATGCCGGCGTCCACCAGCCGGTCGATGCGGCCGATCGGGATGCCGTGCACGCGCTGCATCACGATCACGTTCTGGGCGCAGTGGTCCCAGTGCATCTCGGGGATGCGCAGCAGCTTCGAGTCGGCGAAGTTGCGCCGCAGCTGGTTGGCGTTCGCCGCCTCGCGGACCAGGTCGAGCTCGTCGTGCAGATAGTGGTCGAACTCCTCGATGACCTCCAGCGGGCGCAGGCGGCGCGCGTCCGCCGACACCCGCACCGCGAGGCCGCCCGCGGTGCGCAGCAGCGCGAGGTCCTTGTCGATCACCGCGGCCATGCCCGGACGCAGCACCTTCACCGCGACCTCGGCGCCGTCGTGCAGGCGCGCGAAGTGCACCTGGGCGATCGATGCCGAGGCGACCGGCGTCGGATCGAATTCGGCGAACACGTCGCCGATCGGGCGGCCCAGTCCGCGTTCGATCTCGGCGATCGCGAGCGCGGAGGGGAACGGCGGCACGTCGTCCTGCAGCCGCGCGAGCTCGTCGGCCACGTCCGCCGGCAGCAGGTCGCGACGCGTGGACAGCACCTGCCCGAACTTCACGAAGATCGGGCCGAGCGCCTCGAGCGCCTGGCGCAGCCGCACCCCGCGCGGTGCACCGAGCCGTCGCCCGAAGCGCAGCGCACGCACCAGACCGAGCATCCAGCGCGATCCGAGCGTGGCCTGCGCGCCGCTGGCCGCGATCTCGTCCAGCCCGAAGCGCCAGGCGACGTACAGGATGCGGGTGAGGCGGGTGATTCGCACGGTGCCCGGCGGTGGCCCCGCACACGCCGGTGCACGGACGGACCGCGCGATTGTACCGGCGGCGGCGCGCCCGCCGTCCCGGCGACCGCCGCGACCGCCGGTCGGCGTCGTGCCCGCCGTGGCGCGGGCGACGGCCAGAATCCGCGCGTTCCCGAACCTCCGAGCCGAACGATGCAGCGATCCCGTCCGCAATTCCGTCCGATGCGCCCGGCCGCGATCGCCGGCCTGGCGATCGCCGCGTTCGCGGCCGCGCCCGCGGCCGCCCAGTCGGTGTACGGCGGCCTCGGCAGCTCCGGTCTGGTCTTCGGCTACGCGCACGCGTACGGCGAGTCGCTCGGCTCGCGCGCCGAGGTGTCGACCGTGCCGCGCAGCCAGCGGACCTTCATCGAGGACGGGATCAGCTACAGCGGCCGGATCGAGGGCACGCGCGCGGCCGCGCTGCTCGACTGGCGGCCCTTCGCCGGAACGTTCCGTCTGAGCGGCGGCGTGTCCTTCGGCAGCCTGCGCGGCGGCTTCGACGGCGCGCCGGCGAGTACCGGCACGATCACGATCGGCGGCAGCACGGTCACCTACGGACCGCTGGACGCCTACGCGGTCCGCGTCGAGCTGCCCCCGGTGGCCCCGTACGTCGGCCTGGGCTGGGGGCACGCGCCGGTCCGCGGCTGGGGGTTCCACGCCGATCTGGGCGTGCTGGTGGGCGAGCCCGAGGTCACCGGCTCGCTGTCGCCCAGCCTGCGTGCGAAGATCGCCGCGACCGGGGCCGACCCGGACGCCGAGCTGGAGCGCGAGCTGCGCACGGTGCGCGAGTCCGCGGCGTCGTTCAAGGTGTATCCGGTGCTGTCGCTGGGGGTGTCGTACCGCTGGTAGGCGGCGGGCGCCGGCGCAGCCCGATCGACTGCGCGTCGACGGTACCGCCGGGGGCGGGCCCGCCCTCGAATGCGGGATCGACGTCGAACGCGATGTCGCCTCCGGCGTCCGGCACGCCGGTGGGCGCGAGCCCCGCGAAGTCGAACAGTCCGCGGTCCATCAGGTGCGACGGCGTCACCCGCGACAGTGCGGCGAACACGTGGTCGACCCGGCCCGGAAAGCGTTTCTCCCACTCGCGCAGCATCTGCTTGGCTTCGCGCCGCTTCAGGTTCTCCTGCGAGCCGCACAGGTTGCACGGAATGATCGGGAACCCGCGCCACTGCGCGTAGGCGGCGAGGTCGGCCTCGCGCACGTACGCGAGCGGCCGGATCACCACGTGCCGTCCGTCGTCCGAGACCAGCTTCGGCGGCATCCCCTTCAGCGTGCCGCCGTAGAACAGGTTCAGGAAGAAGGTCTCCAGGATGTCGTCGCGGTGGTGGCCGAGTGCGATCCGCGTCGCGCCGAGCTCGTCGGCGACCCGGTACAGGATGCCGCGCCGCAGCCGCGAGCACAGCGAGCACATCGTGCGACCCTCGGGGATCACCCGCCGCACGATCGAGTAGGTGTCCTGCGTCTCGATCCGGAACGGCACGTCGAGCGCGCGCAGGTACCGCGGCAGCACGTCCTGCGGAAAGCCCGGCTGCTTCTGGTCGAGGTTGACCGCGACGATCTCGAACGGCACCGGCGCGCGGGCGCGCAGCGTGATCATCAGGTCGAGCAGCGCGTAGCTGTCCTTGCCGCCGGACATGCACACCATCACCCGGTCGCCAGGCCCGATCATCCGGTAGTCGCCGATGGCCTCGCCGGTCAGCCGGCACAGCCGGCGGTGCAGCTTGTTGCGCTCGTGCTCGAGCCGGCGTGCCTCGCCCGGCGGCGCGGTCGCGGCACCGTCGCTCATCGTTCGGGATTCCTGCGGAACACCTCGACGCCGACCTCGTCGACGTCGGGAAAGGCGGTGTACTTGTGGATGCGCACGCGCACCGCGTGCACGTCGGGCAGCCCGAGCAGCCTAACGATCACGCGGTCGGCGAGCGTCTCGAGCAGGTGGATGTGGCCGTCCTGCACCACCTCGATCATCGCGGCCCGGATGGTCTGGTAGTCGAACACCTCGTCGAGCCGGTCGCGTGACGGATGGAAGCGGCTGTCGCTGATCGCGATCTCGGCGTCGAGCTTGAGCGGCTGAACGCGGCCCTTCTCGTGCGCGTACACGCCGATGCGCGCATCGATCCGCAGGCCGCGCACGAAGATCGACTGGGTGTCTGCGGTCATGGCAGGAAGCTGACGTCCCGGGGCGGCGGGCGCAGGTGCTGGCCGCCGTCGCAGACGATCGTGGTGCCGGTCAGCGAGCGGTTGGCCACCGCGAACGCGACCGACGCGGCGACGTCGGCGGCCGTGCTCGAGCGGCCGAGCGGCGAGTGCTCGCGGTGCGCGCGGCGGAACGCCGCTTCGTCCTGCAGGTAGCTCGGCAGCGTGAGGCCGGGGGCGACGCCGACCACCCGCACGCGCGGGGCGAGCGCCTGGGCGAGCATGGTCGTCGCCGCGGCGAGTCCGGCCTTGGACAGCGTGTAGGAGAGGAAGTCGGGGTTGTAGGCCCACAGCTTCTGGTCGAGCAGGTTCACGACCACCCCCTCGGCCCCGTCCGGCAGCGCACGGGCGAGTTCGCGCGCGAGCAGCACCGGCGCGGCCAGGTTGGGCATCAGGTGGGCCTGCATCGACGCGAAGCTCGCGCTCGCCGCCTCGTCGAACTCGAAGTGCGACGCGTTGTTGACCACGCAGCCGACCGCACCGAGCGCGGCCGCGGCCGCCGGCAGCAGCCCGAGCACCTCGGCCTCGTCGTCCAGCCGCGCCGGCAGCGCTTGCGCGCGCCGCCCGAGCGCGCGCAGCTGCGCGACCGTGTCGTGCGCGTCGGCGGCCGAACGGCCGTAGTGGACCGCGACGTCCCAGCCGTCGCGCGCGAGCGCGAGCGCGATCTCTCGGCCGAGGCGGCGGGCGGCGCCGGTGACCAGTGCGACGCGGGGCGGGGCGGGGGCGTCCATGGGGGCCTTGCTGGGGGCGCCAGTGTAACCGCGCGCCGTGCTCGCGCCCGACGGGGCGGCCGCGCCCGGGGGCTTGCGCCGCTTGGGTCACAATGCGGCGATGAGGATGCCCGACCCCGATCCCGAACGGCTCGCGCACAGCGATGCGCTCGCGCGGCGCATCGCGGCACGGATCGTGCGCGACGGCGGCTGGATCCCGTTCGATGCGTGGATGGCGCACGCGCTGTACGAGCCGGGGCTGGGCTACTACAGCGGGCCCGCCCGACCGTTCGGCGCCGGCGGCGACTTCGTCACCGCCCCCGAGCTGTCGCCGCTGTTCGCCCGCTGCGTGGCCCGCCAGATCGGCCAGTGGTTCGGGCACTGCGCGCCGACCGTGATCGAGTTCGGCGCCGGCAGCGGCCGGCTCGCCGCGGACCTGCTCAGCGCGCTCGACGCGCAGGGCACGCCCGCCGAGGTCTACGCGATCGTCGAGCTGTCGGCCGACCTGCGGGCGGCGCAGCACGAGACGATCGCGCGACACGCGCCGCACCGGCTGCCCGGGGTCCGCTGGCTGGACGCGCCGCCGACATCGATCGACGGCGTGGTGATCGCCAACGAGGTGCTGGACGCGATGCCGGTGAGGCTCTGGGAGCACGAGGCGGGCGCGCTTCACGAGCTGGGCGTCGCGTGCGACCGCTCGGGCGGCTTCGCCTGGGCGCGCCGGCCGGCCGACGACGCGCTGCGCGATGCGGTCGTGCGGGCGCTTCGGGCGTCGGCCGAGGGGGCCGAGGCGCGCTACGGCGAGCCGATCGCCGCCGATCCCTTCGCCCGGCTCGGCGACGTGTGCTACCGGTCCGAGGTCGGCGAGCAGGCTCAGGCCTGGGTCGCGACGATCGCGCGCAGCCTGAAGCGCGGTGCGCTGCTGCTGGTCGACTACGGCTTTCCGGCGCACGAGTACTACCACCCGCAGCGCGACCGCGGCACGCTGGTCGCGCACCGGCGGCACCGCGTGCACGACGATCCGCTGCGCTGGCCGGGACTGCAGGACCTGACCGCGCACGTGGACTTCAGCGCGGTGCACCGCGCCGCCGATGCGGCCGGCCTGGAGCTGCTCGGCTACGTGACCCAGGCGCGGTTCCTGACCAACTGCGGCATGCTGGCGATGGCCGCCGAGGTGGCAGCCGGGGGCGTGCGCAGCGCCGCCGACGCGCGGGCGCTCGGCGCGCTGCAGATGCTGCTGTCCGAGGCCGAGATGGGCGAGCTGTTCAAGGTGATCGCATGCGGGCGCGGCCTGCCCGGCGATGCGCTCGGCTTCGCCCGCGGCGACCGGAGCGGCGCGCTGTGATCAAGTGGCTGGTGGCGGTGGTGATCGCGCTGGTGCTGTTCTCGGGCCTGCAGCCGCTGCTGCGCCGGCTGGGCATCGGCCGGCTGCCCGGCGACCTGAACTTCCGGCTGTTCAGGCGCGACTGGTCGATCCCGATCACCTCGACGATCGTGCTGTCGCTGGCGGTCGCGCTGATCGCGCGGCTGCTGTAGCCTGAGCGCTCGCCCACGACGCGAAAGGCGCACGGATGCAGCACTACACGCACGCGCAACTGCCCGGGCTGGTCGGCCGCGACCTCGCGGTCAGCGACTGGCTGCAGGTCACGCAGCAGCGCATCGACCGGTTCGCCGAGGCGACCGACGACCACCAGTGGATCCACGTCGACGGCGAGCGCGCCCGCAGCGGGCCGTTCGGCCGCACGATCGCGCACGGCTACCTGACGCTGTCGCTGGTCGCCGGGCTGGGGCAGCGCAGCTTCGCGATCGACGACGAGGCGATGTCGATCAACTACGGCCTGGACAAGGTCCGGTTCCCTTCGCCGGTGCGCGAGGGCAGCCGCGTGCGCGCGCGCTTCATGCTGCAGCGGTGCACGCCGATCGAGGGCGGACCGAGCGGTCGCGGCGGCTTCGAGCTGGGCGTGCAGGTGACCATCGAGATCGAGGGCTCCGACAAGCCCGCGTGCGTCGCGCAGGCGATCCGCCGCACCTACGCGTAGCGCGACGCCCCGGGCGGCGACAGCGCGGTCTCGATCGCAGAGCGCCGTGCCTGGCGCACCGCAGCGCGGATGCGCTCGGCGAGTGCCGATCCGCCGTCAGGCGTCGCCGCGCTGGCCGGCGAGTTCCGTCCGTCCGACGCGGCCCTCCGCTCGGGCGCGGCGTCCCCGTCGGGCGCCGCGCGCACTGCCGCGGCGATCGCACCGGCGTCGACCGCGCGCGCGGCCCGCAGCGCGCGTCGCAGACGCGCGTCCGACCCGCCCGACTCGTCCGCGCCACGGCCGGCCCGATCGGCCGCGCAGACCGCGAGCAGTGCGTCGAAGCGGTCGGGCTTGCGGACGGCGTCGGTGCGCTCGAACAGCGCGAGCACCTCCGAGGGGTCGAGCGCATCGCCGCGGTGGGCGGTACGGCGCTCGCGCGCCGCGATCACCGCGAGGTCCCGGCACTCGCCCGGCGCCCTCAGCCGCTGCGACGCCTCGAGCGCGAGCGCGGCTGCGCGGTCGTCGTCCGGCTCGCCTGCACCCAGGTCGAGCAGCAGCGCGGCGAAGCGCACCGGCAGCGGCGCGCGGGCCGCCGCGGCCGCCTCGACGATCGGCCCGGCAGGCACGAGCGCCCCGCCCACCGCGTGCTCGCCCGTCAGTTCGGGCAGCAGCCGCCCGAGCGCGCCGCAGTCACGCAGCACCGAGAGCATCCGCGCCGGACGGTCCTCGGCGAGCCCGCGGGCGATCTCCTGCCAGGCCCGCTCGGGCACCAGCGCGTCGACCTCACCGGCGGCCACCATCGCCGCGGCAATCGCCCGGGTCTCGGGCGCGACCTCGAAGTCCGCGAACCGCGCGGCGAAGCGGGCGAGCCTCAGGATGCGGACCGGGTCCTCGGCGAAGGCCTCGCCGACGTGCCGCAGCACGCGCGCGCGCAGGTCGCGCTCGCCGCCGCAGGGGTCGACCAGCGTACCGTCGGGCCGGCGCGCGATCGCGTTGATCGTGAGGTCGCGGCGGCGCAGATCGTCCTCGATCGTCACCTCCGGCGCGCAGTGCACGACGAAGCCGCGGTACCCGGGGGCGGTCTTGCGCTCGGTGCGGGCGAGCGCATGCTCCTCGTGGGTGCGCGGATGCAGGAATACCGGGAAGTCGCGGCCGACCGGGCGGAAGCCGAGCTCGACCATCCGCTGCGGCGCGCTGCCGACCACCACCCAGTCGCGGTCGGCGACCGGGCGCCCGAGCAGCGCGTCGCGCACCGCGCCGCCCACTTCGTAGCGCTCGAGCGCGTCGGCCGGGTCGTCCGTGCTCACCGGGCGCGCCGGGGGCGGGGCGCGCGCACCGCGCTCAGCGACGCGCGCTCGAGCGCAGCTCGCCGAAGCGCCGCTCGGTCTGGCTGCCGAACAGCGTCGGGCCGAGCGCGCGCAGCGAGGCCGGCGTCACGCGCAGATCGGGGTCGATCGGACGCGCGCTCACGTTGTCGAGCGTCATCGAATCGAGGTTGTCGCGGGTCATCAGCGGCTCGCCCGGCATCCGCTCCATCAGCCACGCGACCAGGCGGCCGAGCCCGGCGGGCAGCCCGACCACCGGCCGGGCCCGCCCGCTCCAGGTGCCCGCGAGCGTGACCAGCTGCCGCAGCGTGAACACGTCGGGGCCTGCGAGCGCGTAGGTCTTGCCGTGGGTCGCGGGCGAATCGAGCACGTTGACGATCGCCTGCGCCACGTCGCCGACCCAGACCGGCTGGAACCGTGCCTCGGCCTTGGCCAGCGCCAGCACCGGCAGCAGACGGTGCAGACGCGCGAACAGGTTGAGGAACGCGTCGCCCTGACCGAACACCACCGACGGACGCAGGATCGTCCAGTCCAGGTCGCGCGCCTGGCGCACCTTCTCCTCGCCGGCCGCCTTCGAGCGCAGGTAGCGCGACGGCAGGGAGTTCTTGCCGCCGTCGGTGACGCCGAGCGCGCTCACGTGCACCAGACGGCGCACGCCCGCGAGGCGGCAGGCTTCGATCAGCGCTGCGGGCAGCTCGACGTGCGCGCGGCCGAAGTCCGGGCCGAACGGGTCGCGGCCGCCGCCGGCGCGCCCGTGCAGGATGCCGACCAGGTTCACCACCGCGTCGGCCTGCGCCACCCACGGGCCGAGCGAGGCGGCGTCGAACCGCTCGAGCTGCACGACCTCGACCGTGGGCAGCAGGATCAGGGGCCGGGTGCGCTCCCGGTTGCGGGTGGGCACGATCACGCGTCGGCCCTGGGCCGCTAGACGCGACACGACGTGCGAGCCGATGAAGCCCGAACCGCCGACGACGAGAACGCTCGAGTGGTGCATTCGACACGGCCGCGCGCGGGCGGCAGGAGGCACGAGGGATGAGGGACGGCGACCGAGGACCGACCCGATCGCCGCGTCCGGCCGCCATCGTAACGCGAAGGCCGCCGCCGCCGAAGACCGTGGGCGGCGGCGAAGCCGGGACGCCGCGTCCGGTGTGCCGAACGGCCCGGGTCAGTCGACCCCGGCGCCCGGTGCGGCCGACGCGGTGAACGCCGGTCCGGGCTGCACCTCGCCGAGCCAGGTCTTCAGCGACTGGGGCTCGCCGGTGAACAGCGCGGCGTACCAGACGGTGTTCGACAGCACGTTCTTCACGTAGCCGCGGGTCTCGTTGAACGGGATGATCTCGGCGAACACCGCCCCTTCGACCGGACGCGACAGCGTGCCCCGCCACGACCGCGGCCGTCCGGGCCCGGCGTTGTAGGCCGCCGACGCGAGCACCGGCGAGCGGTCGAGCTCGTCGTGGACGGTCTTCAGGTAGAAGCTGCCGAACTGCAGGTTCGTGTCGAGCTCGTTGATCCGCGACGGCTGGAAGTCGCGCGTGCCCATCCGCTTGGCGATCCAGCGCGCGGTGCCGGGCATGATCTGCATCAGGCCGGAGGCGCCGACGTGCGAGCGAGCGTCCATGATGAAGCGCGACTCCTGCCGGATCAGCCCGTAGACCCAAGCGGGATCGAGTCCGTGCTCGCGGGCGACCGGGGCGAGCCGGTCGTGGAACGGCTTGGGAAATCGAAGCGTGAAGTCGTGCTCCTCGCGGGTGCGGTCGGCAGCGGCGATCGTGCGGTCGAGCAGGTTCAGCCGGCGGGCGTGCTCGGCGGCGGCGAGCAGCTCCCGGTCGGCGAGCCCCCTCATCGTGAAGTTCCACTCCCGGTTGCCCTCGAGCCGCAGCCCCAGCTCGTAGAACTTCAGCGCCTGCTGCACGCCCGGGCGCTCGCGCGCGGCGGCGAGCTCGGCGTCGGTGGGCGGCGCGGCACGGGCCGGCGCCGCGTGCCTGAGACCGAGCTCCTCGGCGGCGAGCTGCGAATAGAAGTCGGCGCGACCGCTCATCGCGGTGAGCATCACCCGCGCCCGGTGCGCGTTCTCGGCGCGGTCGTCCTGCGCGAGCAGCGCGCGGGCGAGCCAGTAGGTCCACGCCGGGTCGGCCCGCCCGGCCTCGGTCATCCGCTCGATCGCCCCGCGCAACAGCGGCCAGTCGCCCGCGCGCAGTCCGGCGCGCACGATCCACGCGAGCGTGTCGTCCGACGGCCGGGCCGCACGCGCCTCGCGAGCCCACGCGTGGGCCTCGGGCAGCAACCGGCGCATGCCGCCGGCGGCCACCTGCGACCACAGGAACGGCCGGTCGGCCGGGCGCAGCCGCGCTGCAGCCGCCCGGATCGCGTCGGCGGCCTCGGCCGGATCGGCGCGTGCGAGCGTGGCGATCGCGATCACCGCGAGCTCGCGTGACGGCGACTGCGCGAGCACGCTGGCGGGCCGCGCGAGCGCCGCCTCGAGCGAGCGTGTCTCGACCGCCGGCACGGCCAGCGCCGCCGCCCGGCGCACCGCGGCGGCACTGCCGGATTCGAGCGCGCGCTCGAGCCGGGTCCACAGGTCGGCGGCGGTGAGTTCGCCCGAGGCGGCGAGTGCCGACAGCAGCGCCTGGCAGGCGTCGGGCAGTTCGCGCGGCTG
>Ga0169931_10002715_pt1 | contig 28571 bp, 21 predicted proteins | sample Kivu_15m_20L_FD_129675 | JGI IMG/M metagenome (GOLD analysis project Ga0169931, IMG submission 129675) | Freshwater microbial communities from Lake Kivu, Western Province, Rwanda to study Microbial Dark Matter (Phase II) - Kivu_15m_20L... | ecosystem: Environmental > Aquatic > Freshwater > Lake...
AACCATTTGACCGACCGACTGAATCAACTCACCGTCTTTGCCACCCATTCGTGATATCCCCATAGCGATCGCTTCCTTGCGAAAACCTGTCCGAAAACCGGTGAGGATACCAGACAAACCGATTCGACAAAAACCCGCTCATGTGCTAGCATTGACTCACGCAGAATGGGAATGCACCCTGGCCATAGGCCATAAGGGAGCTGAGACTAAAATAATTCTAAAATAAGCTGCCCACACCCCCTCAAACCTACGACAACTATCCTTGACTTTCCATTCAGAAAATAGCTAAATTGGAGTCAGCAACACCACTGAAACCGATAAGTTTCGCTGGTCGGGCATTTTTTATTTTTCTTTTCTTTTCGCCTGTGGAAGTCCTATCCGTATGCGTCGCCGCACTGAATCTCTCCGCAATCGCTTGGCATTTACGTTGGTCGAATTACTGGTGGTGATCGCCATTATTGGCATCTTGGTCGGCCTATTGCTGCCGGCGGTTCAAGCGGCTCGCGAAGCCGCTCGACGCATGCAATGTTCAAACAATTTAAAGCAGTTAGCGTTAGCCAATGCGAACTATGAATCTGCCTTCCGAGTCTATCCGCCTGGTCGCATGGGCTGCGACGGTATCACCAATCAGCCTTGCACGGGCGATCCCAACTTTCGCCGGGTTGGTACCAGTGCCTTTGTGATGCTGCTCCCTTATCTCGAGCAAAAACCGCTCTACGATTCGATGGATTTTAATAATGGCCTATATAGCCTCCAGTTCGGGATGAACACTCGCAATCAGAGGGCCGTCGAAGCACGTCCTCCTTCCATGGTTTGTCCATCCGACACCTCTTTGGCATTTATTGACCGCGGAAGCTATAAGCCGGCAACGGGAAGCTATGCGATGGTTTCTGGCAGACGGGGAGCCAATGAAGGGATTGGAGCGGGACTCAAAATCGCCAATACGGGCATGTTTATGTATAAACGCGCCTTCAAAACGCGCGATGCGTTCGATGGCACCAACTCCATGATGATCTTTGGTGAAGTTCGCGATGCCCACTTGCCCGAAGTGAATAACATTTGGACTAACGGCAGCCGCCACGAATCGCTGCGAGCTACGCTCAATCCCCCCAACACACCTCCTGGAGGCGGAGTCTGGACGTCACCCTACGGTGTGAATATCAATGGCGCCTTCCACAGCCGGCATCCTGGCGGAGTCATGTTCGCTTTTCTCGATGGACACGTGAGCTTCCTCTCCGACACCATCAACTTGACTGCCTACCGCGCTTTATCCACGCGAGAAGGGAAAGAAGTGCTGGCGGACGTCGAGTACTGATTCCCATTCAACCAATCCACGCTCCGTCCTGCCGTCAGAGGCGATAATGAATGCCTCAATATAATACTATAATTTATCAGAATATACATTAATATATGAATAATAGATTGCTTTTGGCCCTCGCTCTGGCAATGATTTCTCTCGCTGTAAGCGGTTGCAATCGAGGTCCCAAGATGGTTAAGGTATCCGGAAAGGTGCTCATCGATGGCCAACCGCTGGAACGAGGCTTTGTGCAAGTGATTCCGAAGGATTTTAGAGCGGCCTCCGGACAGATCGGACCGGGAGGAACTTTTACGCTGACCACTTTTACCGATGGCGACGGTTGCGTCCTGGGCAACCACACAGTTACCGTTCTGTCCAACGAAAGCAAAGGCCCCACGGCGCTGCACTGGTTTGCTCCCAAAAAGTACTCTGTGCCAGAATCCTCCGGGCTGACCTTGGACATTCAACAAGCGACCGATCAAGCAAACCTGAATCTCAGTTGGGACGGGGGTAAGCCCTACACAGAGACATTCCAGGATGAGGGGACTCAGCCGGGAAGCCTCCCGGCTGCCTCCGACTCGCCCCCAAAATAATTGCGGCACGTTCCGGGCAGCAGAGGCCGGCGCGGGTGTAAAATTTTGCCTTTCTGAAAATGTCCAACTTCGGAATGTCGCCTTAGAAATAGATAAATTCTCCCCCCGCACCGCTTTGCGCTAGCGAAAAAAGCCTGCCGGCTGGACAAAACCAGGGCGAACCACCCAGGGAACAGCTCTCGGACTGTTGGCTAAATAGACAAATCTATCCTAGAATGGCAAGCGTCCGGACTTTGTGTTGCGTCGCTTCAAGCTGTTCCGTCGGATAACCTCTCTATGCTTTGCCCATTCCCGCTTTGCCTATTCCCCAAATTGCTGCCCGCACTTCTGGCCAGCGTCCTCCTCGCTTGCTGCATCACCTCGCCAGTCGCCTTGACGCAGGAGGTAGCACCCAATGCGGCCTTATCGCCACCAGAGACCGAGATTCGCGGCGACATTCAAACCTTTGTGGAAGCTTATAACCAGAAGGATGCGAAAAAAATCGCGGGACTCTTTATCGAGCAAGCATATCTGGTAGATGAAAACGACGATGTGATCCAGGGACGAGCGAACATCGAAAACACCTTCGCAACTCTTTTCGCGGCAGTCCCTGACTCTAAAATCGAGACGACGGTGGAGTCGATTCGCTTTTTGACAGCCAACCTAGCTGTCGAGCTTGGTAGCACGGCGATCACCTTCACCGATGGAACGGTCCAGTACAGTCGTTATAGCTGCGTGCATGTGCTGGATGGCGCGGATTGGAAAATGGGTTTAGTACGAGATATCGCGATCAAGCCATCGCATCGGGATCATCTAGCCGCTTTATCTTGGATGGTTGGAGATTGGGTTGATGAGAATGATGGCACCAAAGTCAAAACACAATGTGACTATATCGATAACGGTAGCTTTTTGATTCAGCAGATCAGTGTAGAGAGAGCGGGAGAGGTATCGCTCACCATGACGCAGCGCATCGGCTGGGATCCTGTTGGCCAGCGATTTAAATCCTGGGTCTTCGATTCCGAAGGTGGCTATGGGGAAGCCAATTGGACACCCACCGAGAATGGTTGGCTACTGAAATTCACCGGAGTCAATAGCGATGGTCAGCTGGCATCGGCCACGAATCACATCCAGCCTCTAGGAATCAGCAAGTACGTTTTTGAATCGGTCGATCGAGTTGTCGGCAATCAATTGATGCCCGCCCTGAGAATCCAAGTCGTCAAACAACCACCTCAGCCAAAGTCAGCGGTGAACGACGCGAACGCTACTGAAAACTCTCCCGGCAAATAGCCACAAGGCCTGCCATTCCGTCTCTCATAGAAAATCAGTCTTTTATAGAAATTGAGAACGAACATGAACAACAACAAGTTTCGAGCGATGTCGCTCGCATTAGCCTTGGTTTTGGCGACTGCGCCGTTGGCATATCCGTTTGGACGAGGTGGACGAGTGGGTGGCGGTGGCGGTTTTAGCGGCGGTGCTCGTCCAGGTGGCGGCATGCCCGCTCGACCTGCAGGTGGCATGGGAGGCAATATGGGTGCGCGACCTATGGGAGGCATGGGGAGTGCTCCCTCGATGAATCGCATACCGCAAAACGTTCCCCGCCCAGCTTCTCCGCCGGCCGGAGGAAATCGCCCCAACCCCAGCATCAACAATCGACCTAACATCGGCGGCGGCAACTCCAATTTGGGTGGAAGCACTCGCCCACCGCAGCCAAACATTCGCCCTACACCTAGCAACAATAACAATCGACCCACAACCCGACCGGGCGACTTGGGCAACAATGCTAATCGACCCAACATCGGCGGAACCAATCGGCCTAATGCGGGAACCTTACCGGGACTTGGAGGCGAAACGGGCAATTGGTTTGGAAATAATAATTCTGCTATCAGCGACCGTGTTGCCAATCGTCCCATGACACCGCAACAGCGACGTAGCGAACTCTCACAAGCGGTCGAAAATCGACCCGCGAATCTAGAACAGCGCCGCGACGATCTTTCCAATCGACTCAGCAATGCCAACCGCGAAGATTGGCAACAAAACCGGAACGATTTCCAAGATAAACGCCAGGACTTTCGCGATGATCATCGAGAGGATTGGCAACAGTTCGCCGATGATCATATCCATGACCACGGCAACTGGTACAACGACTGCTGGCACCCAGATGGCGATTGGGAATTCGGTGATGGCTGGAGCTATATGTGGGATAATTATCCGGTTGTCACAGCCTTCGGATTAACCCGCTGGGGCGTCAATCGCTACGCCTACGGTTTCGGTTACTGGAACTATTACAATCCATACGCTGTGGGGGCTCCCGTTTATGAAACGTATAACTATTCGCAGCCTATTGTGAACTATACCCAACCTGCGACGGATACGTCGGCTGCCGCAGCAAACGCGACCGATTCCTCAGGCTCTGCCGCAACCAGCGCGATCCAGCAAGCGCTCGACGAATCGCGAGCGGCCTTTGTGAAAGGAGAGTACTCGACTGCCTTGCGGGCTGCGGATCGAGCTTTAAAGAGCAATCCTAACGATACCGCAGTGCACGAATATCGTGGCTTGATCCTGTTTGCTATGGGAAGATTCCAAGAATCCGCTGCCACCGTTTATGCTGTACTCGCTGCCGGACCTGGATGGGACTGGACAACCATGAGCGGTTTCTATCCCGATTCAAAGACCTACACCGACCAACTTCGTCGTCTCGAGAAGTATGTCGAAGACAATCCTAAAACGTCTGACGGAAATTTCTTGCTTGGTTATCACTATTTGACCATGGATTACAAGCAACAAGCGTCCGAAGCTTTCCAGGCGGCTCTCAAGTTGACTCCCAATGATAAGCTCATCTCACAGTTGGTGGCCCTTACCACCCCGCCCGACCCGAATGCAACAAAACCGACCGCTCCTACCAGCGACGTACCGGCCGACAAAGTGATCGATACACAAAAACTCGCCGGCTCTTGGTCCGCCAAGTCTGGCGATTCTACATTCCAGCTTAAGCTCACCGCAGATGGTGTTTTTGGTTGGACTTTCTCTCAAGGAGGCAAGAGCCAAACGGTAAGTGGTGTTTATGTTTGCGATAAAAATAATTTGGTGATGAATCCCGACGCCGGTGGTAACATGGTCGCGATTATCCAATTGGAATCCCCGTCCAAGTTTAACTTCTTGATGGTAGGTGGTGACCCCAAAGATCCTGGCTTGGAATTCACCAAGCTGTAATTTAGCGTTTCATAGGACATTGCCGGCTAAAGTTAGAGCGAACCGCTGCTGATGTTGCTTTTATTGATCGTGACACTCTGTGACATCACTGGTGCATACCAACCTGCTGGAATGTACAAGCTGGTATGCACAAGCTGAGTTACTTGAACTGGACTACTTTAGTTCTGTCACTTCGCCACCGGCGATCGTCAGCATTTTCATCATCGTTTCGCCCGCGATGGTGGCTGGTAAGGTTTGCACCGACCCATCTAAAAAAGATACCTTTAGCTCTGGTTGCGCTCGACGCAGCAAGTCGATCGCCTCCACTCCCGTCACTTCCCAATCGGCCGGTTTAGTCCACACAACTTCGAACTCGCGCGGTACTTCTACTAACCAAATCGTGTTGGATGTCCCGTCGAGGATGTCTTGGAATCGCGGCGGCAGGCCGGGACGTCCAAAGGCACTTTCTTTTGTTAAAGGAGTGAGATAGGGGGTTTTACCCAAAGTCGGATCAGTACCCGGTTGAGCAAAACAGGCTGGCATTTCCTTGATCAAGGCCGCATTGTGCGGACTATCCCAAGGCTCATCCAATTTGAATTTGTCGTACAGATCAGCCTTACCCAGCCAGGGCAACAAGAGGACTCGCCAGCTCAGCAATCGCTTTCCTTCTTTTGACGCCAATGCCTCGGGAGGAAAAATTGAAAAAGTGTCATGATGATTATGCAATGCGAGCGCGAGTTGCTTCATGTTGTTGGCCGATTGAGTACGATTTTCCATACCGGCCAATCGAGCTTCCATACCTCCAAAAGCAGCCTCGATTTTTTTCGAACTATCGAGATCCCACACCGCGGAAGCATCCTTGAGCTGCGGCAACCAGCGATCCGCTTGATCGGGAATTGCCTCGGCCAAAAGTTTGCTCAAAGCTTGCTTAAAATCATTTGCCTTGGCGGATGAATCAAAATCGACGACCGCACTGAAACCTTGATGCAGCGCGAAGGAATCGACTCTCATCCCTTCCATCGGTGCAAACAACAGCAGCAAACGTATCGCGAGCGGTGGCTTTTCATTATTGTCGGCTCCGAGACCTAGAACAGCGTTCATTGCCTGAGAGAGTGCTGGAGATGGGGCAACGCACAAGGAGTTACTCCTTCTGGCTAAGCTCATTTGCTTCTGCAGACGCTCCAAGTTCGCACCGGGATGCTGCTGCTTGATCGCTAGATCTTTAGCCGCACCCACTAGCAGCAGCTCGCCATCCTTAACCATCGATACGTCTGCCTTAGATGTTAGCGGCGTTAGGCAAGCTTGAATGAGACTTAAGTCACCTCCCAATTTCACCTGCAGAATGCATACCGGCGGACGTCCCTCCATAAGTACCGAAGCATCGATCACGCTGTAGATCTTAGTCACACCATGCCGCTTCAAGCCTTGCAACAAAGCTTCGGCATACTCCATATCGCTCTCAGCGATTGGCAAATGATACAAACTCACCATTTTTGCCAGGGCCAACACGTCCATTTGCTCGACATCAATCCAAGCTACGCCCAAGGTGTTTTCGTCGAGATAGGGATGGACGATTTCTGCAGGACTTTTTTCCTGGGCCCATAGTTTGTTGGCGGCAAACGTTGGAAAGCAAATCGCAAACACTGCAAGCAAACTCAGTAATGACTGACTTCTTCTATTTGTAATTAGTCTTTTCATCATGGCGACCTTAAGGTTATTGTTTTTCATTTAGCTCGATAAGAAACGGGTAAACCCAAAACATCTGTTCGGGAGTAAAACCGGGAACTTCACCACGCAGGGTTACTTCAACCCTTTTGGTATCCCCAGTAGGCTTAACCGATAATTCAAAGGGACGATTGGTGAAAGGATTTGGCAAAGCGGGTACTGGATCCAGTGCGTCCATGGATGCTGGCAAGATGCCATGTTTGGCCACGTGCATTCGCAAAGCTTCTCGATTCATGGCAGAATTAATGACATATTCGATCCGTTTGGCCGCTCCGTCGGCGGGCATGAGAGCTGGAAACAACATACCCGCCAGAAGGCTAGCCAATGATTTGTTTTCCTTCAACCATTTCTCGAATGCTTCATTTTCCCGAATCCGCGCTGGCTGACCTACAGAATCAGGAAGCAGAAAATACTTCAGCGCCATACCTTCGACTTCGCGCATCGAATCATCCAGGTCGATGAGTACCAATTGCATGGTGGGGTAATCCTTGAAACTCTCTTCCTTCCAACCTCGCCGCAGCAAATTTGCTTTGACAGTTTCGACATTTAAAGCCGCTATCAAGTCGGCCTGCCTGGAGAAGTCGACAGAAAGATCTCGTAAAGTCTTCTGCATCGTCTCCCAGTGCGATTGAATGACACTCTCAGATAGTGGAGCTTTACGGCACTCCGCCAAAAATGGAAATGCGCGGCCCACGATCGACGTTTCCAATTCCAGGGAGGTCCGCAGATTAAACATCGGCCGGGGAAGGCTCGCGAGCGCCCAATAAAAATTGGGCGAATCCTTATATCCGCCTCCTCTCTGAACTTCAGCCGTGATCATTTGCGCTATGGCAATGCCCACTAGATTGTGAATCAGCGTATCGCCGGAAGCAACCAACACTGCCAATCGGTATCCGGTCCGAGCTGTTCGCGTGAAGCCGTCCCAATCGCCAGCCGCCGCTTGCTCCGCCATCCGCCATCGCAACAAACGCGCCAGATCGCGGGCGACCTGAATCTCTTCCAGCGTAATACTATAGACATCCGCACCTCGCAAATCTCGAATCTGCATATCGAGTGTTTGCCGATCGCATAACGACATCGTTTCCAACTCTTCAAAATGCAGCCGGTATGGCTCAAACAATTTTCGAATTTCATGAACGGGAACTTCTTGACCCGCATCACGAAGCTCTTCCCACTTGAGGTTGTATTTCCTCATCTCGTCGCTTCGCTGGCCCGAATTGAAAGAGACTGCCATTCGAAAAAAATGAACTTTTGCATCGCCACTCTTCAGCTCTTGCGCTGCAGGCCAAAATCGATAGCGCAGCGCAGGAATCGGCTCGGCCGCCGACGTGAGCAAGCGAGGCCTGTTAGTTTGCTGCTCAACCGATGCGACTGGCTTGCCACCATTTTTCAGTTCCTCCAGCGTCATCGTGGAACCTAGATTGGCTTTCCCCCCTTCTTTTCCCGACGCAACCTCCTGCGCCGATAAACTTCCGTGGCTAGATGACATCAGCCAAATACCACAGCCCAACAAGAACCGTTTCATATTGTCCCCTTCCTGCGTTTTAATTTTCTAGAGACTAATCCGGCCATTCTTCGCTCAATCGCCGACGCCAATCCAGATTGTTCTTCTCCATCGGCGATCCTGCGGCGCCACGTATCCCCACCGAAGTCGAATCGTTCAATGCTGATTCCCTTTCGTTCCAAATCACTTTGCGGTTGCCGCGATATATCATCGTGCGAATTGCATTTTCATCCCAATCCATGTCGAGGTTGACGAAAGTTGTCGACGGACGGGAAGCCATAGACTGGTTAGATATCTCATCACCCTCAAGCTGCTTAGGCGACTGTTCTTTCACCAGCAAAAGATCGCGAGAATTTCCCGACGGAACTGTGGCGATTGAACTCCATGAGACAAACAGTAACCAGCACGCTGCCACACCGGATAATAAACCACCACTAAACGACAGCAGCATATTGCGACTCCTCGAAACCACCGAAGTGTCGATTTTCCCAGCGGCTATACTTCCATGGCGAGCAGCATACCCAGCTTGATAGAAAAGCTCTCGCTCATCCAATTGACTAGGTGCAGGAAGAAGTTGCTTCAGCATCGACTCGACAGGATGGGTATCTGTTTTTTTTTCCGGATCCTCCGATGCGTTAAACATAGAACTCGCTCCTCGATGTAAATTCAAACATTTCTTATATTTATTTTTTCGATTACTAACGCGGTGCTTCCACACGCAAACGAACGCGCAGCGTTACGAGGGATTCCTGATAACGACGATGGACCGTTGCGGCAGGAACCTGCAACACTTCCGCGATTTGGCGGAACGTTAAACCGCCCCAAAGATGCAGAATGACGATTTCTCGCTGTTGCTCGGATAACTCGCCTAACGCGGCTATTGCAACTTGCGAGTCCAACTGATTTTCGATCTCCCGAGGTCGAATGAACCAACTGTCTCCCAGTTCAACCTCGCGAGCCAGAACGACCTTGGTCTCTCGTTCCAATCGCCGCTTCTGACTGCGGCGCTGACTTAGCGCTTGATTGCGCACCACGCGAAAGAGCCATGCCACCGGATCGCTCGGTTTCGGCTGCTCGATGGCGAGTTTCAAGAACGCCTCTTGTACTGAATCTTCACCGTCATCCCCAATCGACCGCGCGAGCAATGCCAGGGCAGCAGATTTTGCTTGCCAAATCCGGGATAGCTCGTGTGCGGAAATCATCATGACGTTGTCCGTCGACGTGGAAGGACCATCCAAAAAAGCGAAATTCGTTCGCTCTATCCTAAATAACTCCACCCACAGATCCCCGTCTCAGGAAATCAAAATAAATTTGAGCTTGGCAATTCAGCCTGCACTCCGGTTGGCCCAGCCTTTTGACCCAAAAACGATCCATAAAATCCGCCTGATCCACAAATATCCACTTTACACTCTTTTATACTACACTATTAGGTGCGGTATCTTACTTTACGTTCTGGGGAAGGAATTTGAATTCCGCTGGTCAACACGATCGTACATGGCGTACACTATCGTATTGACGGCGGACTTTTTGCGGGCTATTCGCATTGCAACGGCAAGCGATAACCTGCCGCCACCAACACCACCTCTGAGGGGGTAAGCCTAATGCAATATTGTTTTTCCAAATTCGGCAAGTTTTTCGCGGTCGCGGCGGTGGTTCTCAGTTCGCTCACCGCATCGCTGGAAGCGTCATGTCCATTCTGCGCGGCCGTCTCTCAGACGCTGCGGCAGGAAATTGAAGCGATGGACGGGGCGGCGTTCGGTAAGTTCGTTCCAGCCGATTCGAAACGACCCACGGAAGAGGGCATCGGTCGCTTTGTCGTAACGGAAATCATCAAGGGGACAGAGTTGTTGAAGGTCGGCCAGGTTGTCGAAGCTCCTTACTTTGGGACGACCGGTTCCGAAACAACTTTCCTATTGCTGGGAGTGGATCCACCGGAATTGATGTGGTCTTCACCATTGCCTGTAACGGATCGAGCGCAGGATTACATTCGCAAAATGCTCTCGTTGCCAACGGACATGACCGAGCGACTGAAGTTCTTTATGAAGTACTTCGAAGACGCCGACACATTGCTGGCCCGAGATGCCTACGATGAATTTGCGAATGCGTCTTATGAAGAAATTAAAAAGCTCAAACCGTTGATGGATCGCGAGCAATTGATCGCTTGGATTCGCGACACCAGTTTGTCTCCGGATCGAAAGCGTTTGTATTTGACTTTGCTTGGTATTTGCGGCGACAAGACCCACACCAAATTGCTGGAAGAGATGATGCGCAGTACCGATCCCGCTCAACGCGCCGGAATGGATGCTATGATCGGGTGCTATTTGACGTTGCTAGGGGCCGATGGCTTAGCGTTGATTGAAGAGCTTTTTCTCAAGAACAAGAAATGCGAGTTCGCTGACGTTTATGCCGCGATTATGGCTCTGCGTTTTCATGGAACGGATGGTGGAGTGATCGATCGAACTCGAGTGGTTCAATCGATGCATTATGTGCTGGATCGACCTGAATTGGCCGACTTAGTGATTCCCGATCTTGCGCGTTGGGAAGATTGGTCCCAGGTGGACCGATTGGTGGAACTTTTCAAAACATCGGATGAGAACACCAGTTGGGTTCGCGTCCCTGTGATCAATTACCTGCGCAGTTGCCCGCTCCCGGTAGCGAAGGAAAAGCTTGCCGAACTGGAAAAGCTTGATCCGGTCGCTGCCAAGCGAGCTGCCACATTTTTTCCCAACACCACATCTCCGGCTCCCGCAAAATCCGACTCATCCAGCTTGAAGCCTTTGGGCAATCTCTCTGGGGATGGAACGCAACTCGCTTTGGCCGCCCGAACATCCTCAAACACACCGGCATCCTCAAACACACCGGCATCCTTAAGCACACCGGCATCCTTAAACACACCGGCATCCTTAAGCACACCGGCATCCTTAAACACACCGGACAGCATTCGCCGCGTCGCACCTCAACAACTTGCGTTGCGAGGAGGCTATGCCCTTGGTGCAAACGGTCAATCGAATATGAACCCCTGGACGGCGTTCAGCGTAGTGGCGATGGCCGGAACTACGCTCTGGCTAGTGATGTGGTTAACCATTTCAGGTTTTAACCCAAAGTCGAATTCAAGATAGTCTTTGAAACCGAGTATTTCCCATGTCTGCAGTTACCGTTGATAGTAAACCACAAGCGACTGCCCCTTCATGGACAGAAAACGGAATCGATGCTCCCTATCGAACGGTGAGTCGCGCTGCGGTTTTTTCCGTGATCCTCGCCATCGCTGGCATCTCGTCGCTCTTTTCGCCGTGGATGTTGGTCATACCCGTCTGCGGTGTGATTTGTGGTGTCGTGGCATTGTCCAACATCAAACGTTATCCGCTTGAGCTATCTGGTTCTGGTTTGGCAAAAATTGGCTTGGCGATCAGCGGTTTATTCTTGTTGGTTGCTCCGACTTATCACAGTTACGTATACCTGACCGAAGTGCCTGAAGGTTACGAGCGGATCTCGTTTTGGACACTGTCGACGAAAAGTTATGAGCCCGATTATCCGACGCAGGATGCCTTGAGCCTTAACGGCAAGCCGATTTTCATTAAGGGTTATATTCACCCGACCTCAATCAGCAGCAGCAAAGCGAAAAAATTTATCCTGATTCCCGATCTTGGAACATGCTGCTTCGGTGGCCAACCACGCTTGACCGACATGATTGAAGTCACTTTGACCGGCAACCAAACTGTGAAGCCATCGCTGCGACAAATCAAACTCGCCGGAGTGCTCAAAGTGGATACGTCGCTCAAGCCGGTCAAAGAGCTACAGGGGGTTTTTTACCAGCTGAAAGCGGATTATCTAAAATAACTTTATCGGCGATCGGCTCGATCGCGAATTGCGGAGTGAGAGATGTCCCAACCACAAAACTTCCTGCCTTATCAACCCGTGGCTCTGGCGGTTTTGTTGGCTGGAGCTTTTGTGGGATCGGTTACCATTTCCGTTCCAGCGGCCTGGGCGGAGTTCCAGGAAGGGACTCCGACGAAACAGGAGTCTGAAACAAAACAGGAGCCTGGGAAGCCCGCTGACACTCAGCAACCGGCTGCGAAACCGGACCGTGCTACAGAGGACCGTGCCACAGAGGACCGTGCGGCGGCCACGCGTGGACAAACTCGCCCTCTGCCCGCCACACCTGTCGATGATCGCAGCGCTCGTACCGCGGCCAAGTCGAAAGGGGACATTACCTTTGACGATATCAAGTTTGGTATCGAAAAAGATGGACTCTTCGAACGCAAAATGCTTACTCCAGAAATTGAAGGCCTGCATAAGAAGACCGTGCGACTGCGCGGTTACATCTTGCCCGCCTCTGTTTTTCAGCAAACGGGGATTAAGAAATTTGTCTTGGTCCGCGATAATCAAGAGTGTTGCTTCGGTCCAGGGGCCGCGTTATACGATTGCGTGATGATTGAAATGGCGGAGGGTAAAGCGGCCAATTTTACCACTCGGCCGGTCGCTGTTCGCGGCACATTCATGATTGATAGTGAGAGCTATCAATATCCTGACGGCGGGCATTATGCCATTTACAAAATGGTGGCCACGGAAGTCAAATAGCCTTGCGATTCTGGCAAGCTACGAATGCTTTTCGAGTTCTTCCAGCCATGCTTTGGCACTCGCATCGCTTGGCATTCGCCAGTCGCCGCGCGGGGATAAGCTAACGCTACCCACCTTCGGTCCATCGGGAACGCAACTCCGCTTAAATTGATTTTGGAAGAAGCGTCGATAAAACGTTTTCAGCGACTCCAAGATTTCTTTATGGCTGTAGGTGCGGCTGAATTTGGCCTGGGCGGCTAAAGCGATGATTTTCGAAGGAGCGAACCCATTGCGGATCATGCTGTGCAGAAAGAAATCATGCAATTCGTATGGTCCGAGAACAGCCTCTGTCGATTGCTGAATCTCTCCTTGTGAAGAAGGTGGGAGCAACTCTGGAGAGATGGGAGTCTGTGAGATACTGCGCAGCACCTCGCGGATATCGCCTTCGAATTGGTTTTCGGCAACAAAGTCGATCAGAAAGCGGACCAAGGTTTTCGGAATGGAGGCGTTCACATTGTACATCGACATGTGATCGCCATTATAGGTTGACCAACCCAAAGCGCTTTCGGATAAATCGCCCGTACCCAGGACGAAACCTCCACTCATCAGCATCAAGGTTCGGAGTCGTGCTTGCACATTTTCAAAGACCAAATCATGCCGATCCTTCTCGGGCAATTGCTGCAATTGCGATTGAACTTCTGCGGCTGAGTGTCCGGTGAAATCGATGCCAAAGGGCTTATGTCCCAAAGCGGCGAAGGTGCTTAGGGCCAATTCGCGAATATCTTGTTCGCGGGGAGTGATCCCCAACAGCTTCATGAGTCGCTTAGCGTTTTCAAGCGTGCGTTCGGTCGTTCCGAAACCGGGCAAGGTCCAGCCCACAATACGCTCGGAAGACTCTCCTAAATGCTGCAATGTTTTGCACGCAACCAACAGAGCCAGCGTGCTATCGAGGCCACCAGAGACACCGATTTGCAACCGAATATTGCTCGGGAGTTGCTGCAAACGTTTTGCCAAAGCAGCGCATTGAATACCAAAGACTTCTTCGCAGCGACTCCGCAGTGCGCGAGGATCTTTGGGAACAAAGGGATGCGCATTGATGCTCCGCCGAATATCGCTGGGATGCGGCTTCAATTGGACAGGAATTCGTTTCTTGGGTTGCAGCGGAGTGGTGCGACTTTGATGAAACGTGCCTTGCACACGCCGATCATGATCCATCCGTTCGATATCGATATCGGCAGTCACATGACCACCGGCCAGTGGCAGTTTGCCACCGTCTCCGACGCGCGACGATTCCGCGAGGACCGTTCCGCATTCTGCGATAAGGGAATGTCCACCAAAGACGATATCGGTTGTTGATTCCGAGGGACCTGCGCTGCAATAAATATAGGCTGCCAAACATCGCCCCGATTGACTTGCCACGAGGTGTCGTCGCCACTCCGATTTGCCGATAGTCTCATTGCTGGCCGAAAGATTGAGCAAAACATTGGCTCCGGCGAGCGCTTGCAGCGAACTGGGGGGAACGGGCATCCACAGATCTTCGCATATTTCGATGCCAATCACGACACCTTCATCTTCCAACAACCAGTGGATTCCAAAATGCGCTGAGCCATAGCCTTCGATGTAAACTTCGGTCGGTTCGCTGCCATCGGCGGCCTGAAACCAGCGCGCTTCGTAAAACTCTTGATAATTGGGGAGATATTGTTTCGGTATCAATCCGAGAATTTCACCCGATTGAATACAGGCCGCGACGTTATAGAGTTTGCCTCCAAGATCAAATGGCATACCAACCACAATTAGCGTGGAATTGTGCCGAGTCGATTTCAGCAAATGCAATAAACTTTTTTTGGCCTGTTGCAACAACGTGGCCTGGGCAAAGAGATCGCCACAGGTGTACCCCGTGATACATAATTCGGGAAATAGCAGAATTTGGCTAGCCGCATGTTCTTCGCAAGCCGTCAAGATCGCGTGAACGTTCGCCGTAGGATCTCCAACCACCACGACAGGACTCACGGCTGTGACTCGAACGAACCCGGATATAGTCATCGCTTAACCTCTTCATCGGATACCGAATCCCCCACTGCCGTTATTTGACATCCCTGGCGTTCTCCCTTGTAGCCCTGCTGCCGCTTCTTGTCAAAGAATTCGGGATGGTTCAAGTACCAAGCGACCGTTTGCTCGAGTCCTGACTTCCAGGAGGTCGAAGCTCGCCAGCCCAATTCCTGCTGCAACGCTAGCGCCGACATAGAATAACGTAGGTCGTGACCGGGCCGATCTTCCACGAATCGAATCGCCGAATTGCTCGGGCGATCCAGGGCTGCTAGAGCATGACGGAGTTCCTCAGCTAACTGCTCAACCAAGTCGATGTTGGTAAGTTCTTCGCCGCTGGTAATATGATACGTCTGACCGACTCTACCGCGGGCCGCAATGAGCAGCAAAGCGGCCGCATGATCGTCGACATACAGCCATTCACGCACCTGTACTCCCTTGCCATAGACAGGAAAATCTTCGCCCTGCCATCCTTTCCAGATCATCAGCGGTATCAGTTTTTCGGGATGTTGATAAGGTCCGTAATTATTGCAACTGTGCGTGAAGATGGCCGGAATGCCATACGTTTTCCACCAGGCTCTCACCAGATGATCGGCTCCACCTTTGCTGGCTGCGTAAGGTGAATTGGGTTGATAGGGGGAATCGAAACTAAAATGCTGCGGACTTTCGATGCTGCCATAAACCTCATCGGTCGAAATTTGCACCCACCGAAATGCAGAGCGTTCCACTTCGGTGAGCCCACCCCGATAGCATCGCACTGCTTCCAGCAGATTGGCAGTTCCCATAATATTGGTCTGCACGAAGCGAAGGGGATCATCGATCGAGCGATCGACATGAGTTTCAGCGGCTAGATGCAAAACGAGCGATGGACGAAATTCCTGAACGAGTTCGCCTACGGCCGGTTGATCGACCAAATCGATCGGATGCACACAAACCCGCTTTGAACCCAAAGCTTCTTCCAGTGCATCTAGATCTGCCGAATAGGTTAACTTATCGAGAATCGCTATTTGAGCATTCGTATTTCGATACAGATTGCGAACTAGGGCAGAACCAATGAACCCGCATCCACCGGTTATCAAGATACGTTGATGGAGAACGTTTTCCATCAAGAATGACTCCTCAACTTTTCATTCGTGAATTCTTGCAGCAGGATCTGACGAAACTCAATAGTGCTGAACAGGGAATATTGTTATCCTAATTCAACGTCGCTTCTACGTCACTCCGAATGGTTAGGAAAACCTCATGTCTCAGGTACAAGATTTCACTGTTACCGTGCATTCTATGGATGCTCAGGGATTTCAGGCCGATTTGATGTGGGAAGGAACAACCGCTCCATTTGCGAGATTCTGTGCGCATGAGGTGGGCGAAAAATCGCAGGATGCGAGCCTCTTTATTGTGACCGATCAGGTTACGACCTCGCCCCAAATGATGACTCGTATCGTTGAACAGATGGCACGCTTGATGCTGACACAGCTAGAAACCGCACTGGCAGCATGCACCGTCTTTCAGCGCATCGAAGCTCCCGATCCACCGATACCGCCCGAAACTCGCCATATGCATATCACGCTCTCCGGCGAACTGGAAAAAACGCATCGTCTTATTGTTCGGTCCATCAACAAGAAGGATTATGATGAGGAAAATTTCGATCCGAAAAATTATCGCAACGTGGCGGTAGCCGAATGCTTGCTCCATGTTGAAACACCCCAAGTTACCGTCATCATGCAAGATGAAAGTTTGATGAGTGAACAGGAAGCTGAGGGACTGGCGCGTTGGCTCGCCAAGGCTATGAAATGGCCCAAGAACACCTCCATCGATATTCTTCGCGGTCGCTTTGTGGTTCAATTCGAAGCGGAAACGGACGAAGAAGCCATAAATTCTTAAATGATTCTTTTCGCTCGGTGATAGTCTTGATGTTATTTTTTCGCCATAATTAAAGGGTAATATCAGCGCGGTAAAAAAGAGGTTCATCCTCGGAATAAGTCGATTTCGCTTTTTGACGTGAGCAGACCACCGTGGATCCTTCGCAAGCTGCCGAAATTCGAAAACGGATGCTGCAGATCGAGCAGGAGTATCGAGATACCTGGAAGCCATCGAGCACTTTGCAGATCGGCGCTCGTGCGAGCGTTTTGCCGGATCTTCATCGCGATGAAATGCTGGTGCGTCTGATTCAGATCGACATGGAACTGGGCATTACCCAATCGCGCCGTCCCACCTTGCATGGACTTCCATCCTCCGATGCTCACTCCTTGGAACCTGTCGACCAAGAGACAGATGATGACGACGACGATCGGGTCACTCCAAGAATTGAACTTTATCTATTGCGATTTCCCCAGCTCAGAGAATGCTGGGAATTGCTCAGCCAATTGATCGTGTTTGAATTCACGCTGTTGTTTAAAGGGATTCAATATCGTTCTATTTCGCATTATTGCGACACATTCCCCGAATATGCCACATCGATTGATGATTTGCTGAAGCGAATAGAAGTCAGTCTTCAAAAGCATGCATCGACCATTGTGTCCTATCGAGGTCGCACCAATCCCCACGATACGACGATCTTTGCATCCTCGGAAGATACCGGCACGACATGGACGCTTCCGCGAACACTGGGACGCTATTACCTGCTGTCCTTTATTGAATCGGGTGGAATGGGCAACGTGTTTCGCGCGCTCGATATGCGGCGAGGGACTCTAGTCGCCATCAAAGTAATGCGGCGAGATGACGCTTGGAGCATCCACCAATTCAATCAAGAATTCCGCACCCTGGCTCAAATCCGCCATCCAAATCTAGTGCGAATGTATGATGCATTCAGCGAAGGTGGATTGCGTTATTTTTCCATGGAACTGGTCGCGGGAAGTAATCTGAGTCGCTGGGCTCTGGAAAATCGACACTCGCGACATTTCTTCGATCGCCTACGATTATTTTTCCGGCAACTCATCAGCGTTATCCATCATTTGCATCAACATGGCGTGGTGCATCGAGACATCAAGCCCAGCAATATTCTGCTCCGCTCCCCACGGGCCGTTGTACTCCTGGACTGCAGCTTGGTCCAGCGTTGGCCGATGCCACCAAGCCCAGAAGCTTCGTTGGATGGAGAGAATATTGCCGGCACGCTGTGTTATATGGCTCCAGAAGTACTCCAACGCAAACCGGCCATACCGGCCAGCGATTGGTACAGCTTAGGGGTCTGTCTGTTCGAGCTGTTGACGGGTGAATACCCGAGCCCCAAAGAAGGAGACATTCAAGACCACCAGCGGGATATCGACCAAAAATTATATGAACTCGCCCCGCTCACCCCTAGTGACCTGCGCCAACTCTGCCAAAGCTTGCTGCGCTATAATCCCTCCGATCGCCCCACTGGTACGATGATCTCGCAAGTCATGGGCGCACCCTCTTTGGAACCTATCCGTTCCATCAAGCCGCTGATTGGAAGGGGCCCGATTGTCGCTGCAGTCCGAAACCAACTCGATTTCTCTACAGCAAAAAATCGCTTTACAGTCCTTTATGGTGAACCGGGCATCGGTATCTCGGCCCTCATGAATCAAGTATCCAGTTCCATGGTATTTATCGACTCAAATCTGCTTCTTCGCTGCTGCGGATATCGTGAGGACAAGACCCCCTTCAATATCGTCTCGCAAATTGTCAATCAGTTGATCGATCGATTGCGTCTCATCGATCGAAATGAATGGTATCCGCTTTTCCTTCGATACGCCCCTAGTATCGGCAGCCATTTCCCGGAGGTCTTGATCGACAGCCACACCCGCGATCTTCTGTCAGCTGAACACTCGCTGTCGGATTCTCTAAGCAGTCTTACAGCACTTCTAGAACAACTCAGTTGCCATCGCTCGATCATCTTAGCCATTGATGATCTGCAGTGGTGCGATCGCGATAGCCTGCAATACCTCAAAAATCAAATTGTCTCCTCAGCGCGGTTCCAAGGTAAGATTCTTGGGGGATATATTTGCTCATCCACCCGCACCACCGATAACGCGCGAAACTTTGTCAAGCCCTCGGACTTGCAGTACATCGAGCAGCAAGCGGAAGTCTGCTCTATTTTTATACCCCCCCTTGCTCTGGATGATATGCGACGACTGCTAACAGAATTGACCGTTTCCACCCAGATGCTCAATGAAAAGCAATTGCAAGATATCTTTACAGCCGCCAATGGCAATCCAGCACGACTCAACCACATAGCCCGTTATGTGGCCTTTAATTTTGAACATCCCGGCGACATGAATGCCGAATTCCGAAACTCGATTCAAGTTTGGCAGAGAACCCAACTCGACGCCCTCAGCCAAACCGCTCGCAAGATAACCCAGTTCCTAGCTTGCTCCAGCGACTCCCTCAAACTCATCACGCTGGAACGATTGCTGAAGACGCACCCAGATCAGTTACAAGTTGCGCAGGAAGAACTGGAAAAGAGTCGGTGGATTGTTTCCACTGAGAGCAGCGATGGCATTGCGCTTTATTTGGCAGACTCCAACCTGCGACCAATCATTCTCGATACCTGCTCCCCAGCTCTCATCAAACGCCGCCACCAAAGGCTTGCACAATGCTTGATTACACTGCACGACAGTCCTTGGTTACGGATTGGATTTCATTATGAGTCGTGCGGCCGTCGCTCGAAGGCCCTAAGCGCGTATCGCGAAGCGCTACGGCACAGCTCCTCCGACCGCGAACGCCAAACCGCTCAAGCGGCCATTGCCAACCTGGAAGCCAAAGCCCGGCAATCGCAGCCCAATCCGCCGCCAACCTCCTAATTGCCCTCTCTTGACATTCTATAGAAGTTTTCGTAAATTCTATAGAATCTTCTGCAGCTTGCTCAAAGGCTCGTCAAGAAAAGGGGCGTGGCCCAACCGAGAATGATCACACCAAAACCGACAGCACTGAAAGCGACAACAATTAAAGCAACAACAATTAAAACCAAGGCCGATCACGGTTCCAAACGCAGCCGCATTGTTCACGAACTACTGGCGCAGATCGTCCAGGGTAAAATCGCTGCTGGGACGCGCTTGGTGACCCAGAGTCTTGAGAAACAATTCAAAACCAGCGCGACACCTATCCGAGAAGCGTTAGCCGAATTGGCCGGAATCGGCATTATTGAACTTCTGCCCAACCGCGGCGCGACCGTTCGCGAGATGACTCGCCGCGATATCCGAGAAATCAGCCAAGTCCGCCGGGCGCTGGAGTGCGAAGCGGTGCGTTTAGCCGTAGGGAGAATAGATCCAAGACAACTGGCTTCGCTAAAGAAAGACCTTCGGCAACTTGCGTCTAAATCTAAGTCGGGCAAAAAATTTACCCAGCAGGCCCAAAGTATTGATAGTCGACTGCATGATTTAATCGCACTGAGCAGTCGCAATCAGCATTTGATTCGTGAGCTAGAGCGATTTGCGCTGCTGTTTCGCTCCCTGCGAGATGCATCTTGGGCGAAGGCTTCTCCAGTAACTGAACGGACCAGACTTGCCGAAGAGGCAGCCGAACATGAAAAAATTGTCGATGCTTTGCTGCTTGGAGATCGCCGCGCGGCCGTAGCTGCAATGAAAATCCATATCCAGTCGTCTGCTCGCTACTGGATGACCTCGCGTCCCATCGATGGTGACGACGTCTCTTAATGCCTAATATGCTTAACGTTTTTATCCACACCTCTGACTGCAGATGAAGAACCACACATGACCACCAAACAATTTTCCGTGACACCCACTGAAGATGAACTCAAAGCGATCGGACGAGATCTCCGCTTTCATCCATCGCACAACGAACATCCGCGGGCCTTAACGCCAACTCAAATTGAGAACTTCAATCGACAAGGCTTTGTCGCTCCGCTGGACGTTTATACGCTCAGCGAAATCGCGGAAATTCGAAACTATTTCGATGACCTATTGCAACGTGTCGTAGCGGCTGGCGGGAATAGCTACTCGATCAGCTCGGCCCATCTCCGCTATGGTCCGGTGTACGATATTCTGACAAATCCCAAGATTGTGGATTATGTCGCCGATCTACTGGGCGAGAATGTGATTGCTTGGGGTTCCCATTTTTTCTGCAAAATGCCGCGCGATGGCAAAGCGGTTGCCTGGCATCAAGACGCCAGCTATTGGCCTCTAACACCCTCGAAAGCAGTCACGGTATGGCTGGCAATCGATGATGCCGATCTGGAAAATGCATGCATGAAATTTATCGCTGGTTCACATCACTTCGGCCATCTAACCTATCGCGAGAGTTCTCCAGCCGATCACAATGTCCTAAATCAAACCATAGAAAACGCCGAGCAGTACGGTGAAATTGTTGCCGATGAACTCAAAGCGGGCCAAGTTTCTCTCCATAGCGACTTGCTGCTGCACGGCTCGGAAGCCAACGATTCGTATCGTCGCCGCTGCGGCCTAACTCTTCGCTATTGCTCTGCCGATGTCCAGGCCGCATTGGGCTGGAACGAAAAAGGTGTCCAGGTTCGCGGTCACGATTCTAAAGGTCACTGGAGCAATAATCCCCGCCCCGAAGGCCGCTAAGTCAAATTTCTCCCACAAAAACCCATAAACAATTGACTCATAAACAATTGCCCCATAAACAATTATCGGTCACCGTTGTAGGCGAAGTCGTAATGCGTTGCCTACAACGGACAAACTGCTGGCAGCCATTGCGGCCGCCGCTAGCATCGGGCTCAGCATCCAACCGGTCCATGGATAAAGAAGGCCGACTGCGATCGGTATCGCAACGACGTTGTACATTAAGCCGAGTATGAGATTTTGTTTGATATTCAAGAGAACTTGTCGGCTAAGTCGTATCGCGGCAGCGATCCTTCGTAAATCTCCTTCTAACAATACGACGTCGCTGGATTGCTGCGCGAGATTCGTACCGGTTGACATCGCAATCCCAACATCGGCAGTTGCCAGTGCGGGTGCATCATTGATACCGTCACCGACCATCGCGACTCGCTTTCCACTCCTTTGTAAAGATTCTATTTCTTGTCGCTTCTGCTCCGGAGAAACTTCGCCACGATAATAACTCAGGCCCACTCGCTGCGCGACCGCCTGCACTGCCTCGGCCCGATCGCCGCTGAGCAGATAAAGTTCCATTCCAAGGCCTCGCAGTTGCTGTAGAGAATCCACTGCTGTTTCACGCGGTTCATCAGCAAGCCTAAATCGGGCAGCAATTTTCTCCTCGATTGCCAGCCAAGCCTCCGATTCATTTGTCGGTACTTGCTCGGATCGCTCCGCTGGCACAGAGAAATTCACGGCATCTTTTCCGAGCAAACTCTCGAGCCAACTTTTTTTGCCGATCGCAATTCGCTTACCTTCAATCCATCCGATCGTACCGGATCCGGGAATCGTCTGAATACCTGTGACCGATAAGCCGCTTTGGCTATTTGAACCCAGTTGCTTTCGCGCAAATTTGGCGATCGCCACTGCTAAAGGATGCTCGCTGGTTTGCTCGATCGCCACTGCAACTTGCAAGATATAAGTTTCATGATTTTCGCCTAAACAACTCCATGATACGACTCTCGGTTTTCCTTCGGTTAACGTACCGGTTTTATCAAAAAGAATCGTGTCGACCGAAGCCATTTTTTGAAAGGCTTTCGCGTCGCTAATCAGAAAACCTTCGCGGGCTGCGCGACCCACGCCAACCATGATACTCATCGGCGTTGCCAGTCCGAGTGCGCAAGGACAAGCGATCACCAGAACCGATAACGCTGCTAAAAAGGCATACATACCGCGAGGCTCAGGACCCAAACACCACCAACCGAGCGCTGCGAGCACAGCAACCGCGACGACCAGCGGTACAAAATAGACCGTAATGCGATCTACGGTATCTTGTATGGGAGCTCGACTGCGCTGAGCCTTGCCAACTCGCGCGATAATCTCTGCCAAAATACTTTGACGCCCAACCTTAGTGACTCGAGCTTTTAGCAAGGCGAGATGATTGGTCGATCCAGCGATGAGCGAATCTCCGACCTCTTTGGTCACTGGCAACGATTCACCCGTCAATAAGGATTCGTCAACTTCGGAGCTACCTTCCAAAAGAATCGAATCGGCGGGAATCGTTTCTCCCGGCTTGACCAAAACTTCATCTCCAACTTGCAATTCCAGCGGCTCGACATCATCTATCTTGTTGTCCTTGAGTCGATGTGCTGTTTTCGGAAGCATGGCAATCAAGTGTTCTAAATCGCTGCCAGTACTTTTTCGGGCTGAGCCTTCTAACCACTGTCCCAGCATCACCAGGGCCACGATCACTGCGGCCGATTCGAAGTACAAAGGTTGATGTTCGGTGTGCGATACCGTGTGCGGAAACCACTGCGGCACCAGCAAGTATAGAAGACTCAAAGAAAACGCCGACCAAGCGCCCAGTCCTATCAGCGTGAACATGTTGGCCGATCGATGTTTAATCGCACCAAAACCATTCAACCAGTAGGGCCAAGCGAGAAGTAGGATGATGATCGTCAATAAACACTGTAGCCAACCCGAGGCCGTCACGGATATCAACTGATCCAGCTTGAAGCCTAACATGGGTAACATCGCAAGCAAAAAAACGACCGTCGCGAGCGCGAGCGCCCACAGCACCTTGTTACGAAAACGGGCTTCGCTGCGAGCCAGTGCAGCATCGGCAGCTGCATCATGGAAATTTGGATTGCGTTCCAAGGCCATGCCACACTTGCCGCAGTAACCTGGCCGATCGCTCTCCTCGCCAGGACACATCGGACAAAAATAGGCACTCAAAGCCGAAGGTTCGATCGCCGCATCGTTCGCATGCCCGCAACATGTCGTCGGCTCATGATGCGCCACCTCGGTAACCTGTGGAATATGCTGACTCGACGAACTCGTCCCGGATAAGCTTAGAGAAACCAGCTTCGGAGTATCTGCACCGCGATCGGATAAAATGCGATCGGATAAAAAACGTTCCTTGCATTTTGGACAGCAAAAGAAATAGGTTTTCCCATCCTTAACGGCTTGAATGGCTGTCGCCGTCTTCACGGTCATTCCGCAAATCGGATCGATCGCAGTGGCCATCTCTGAAGACATCGGGGACCTTTCTTCCCGGGCACTACTTTTTGGCAGCAATAAAGAAACCGCCAGCCAGCAATCGCCCCATGGTGTTGTTGCTCGCGATATAATCGGCGCTCTGAATGTTCAAATACTTGACTTCATCTATCTCAAACCCCACCTGCCGCAAATCTCTCCGCAAGCCCCCGATTCTGAAGCTGTGCAAAAACATCTTGGGCAAACCGCGATAAACATAGACGCGATCTCCCCACTCCCAACCCCGATCATACCAACTGCGCATGTAGCTTGCAGCCAACCAGCGGATTCCTCCAGGGTCGCGCAGTGAAGACCAGAGATTGTGAACGTGCAGCAAAAATTCTCCTCGCGGCTTCAGTGTGCGATAGATTTCGCGAAGCGCTTGACGCCGGTACTCACTCTCTTTGATCATCCCAAAACTACTAAATAAACAGACCGCAAAATCGATCGACTGGTCTCGTAAACCTTCCATGTGCACCAGATTCATTCTCAAACAACTGTAGGGATTCTCGAATTGTCCCAATTTGGCAGCAGCCTCTTGTAGCATGTTTTGACTCATATCAATGGCGACCAGGTGAGCGCCTGTCGAGGCGAGTGCAGTTAGTGCTCGAGCCGTTCCACACCCCAAGTCGGCCAGCACGGGACGCCTGGAAGTCGGCGAGCGAGCGAACTCAAGCAAAGCAGGATGGCGACTCAATCTTTCCTTTACCCATTGAATATCGAGAGTCAGCAAAGGATGGTCTCGAAAGTATTGGTCGTAATCCGCCGCGATTGATTTGAGCCCAAAATAATCCCAGGTTCCGCGACTTACCCCCTCGGGTAACTGCCATTCAGGGCGATCTAAATCGAGCACCAGAAAGATTCCTCATCTGCTAAAAATCTATGAAAATCGAGCGAAAACAGGGATTTCGCCCCCATCTCTACCTGCGGCCACCCACCCGCTTCCCATGCATCGTTGCCGGTTTTTGATATCCAAAGTATAATCGCCTCCCAATTGGTAGTCAGAACCCTTTTGATACTGATGTTTAGGGAGTGGAATAAGCGTGACAATTCGTATTGGAATTAACGGTTTCGGACGCATCGGGCGTTTGACGTTTCGCAATCTTATCGCTCGATCGAGCGAATTCGAAGTTGTTGGTGTCAACGATTTGACCGACAACAAAATGTTAGCAACGCTGTTGAAATATGACAGCATCCACGGCCGCTTCGACGCCGAAGTAGGCTACGATGACAATCATCTCATCGTGAATGGCAAGAAAATCCTGGCTCTCGCTGAAAAAGATCCAGCCAAATTGCCGTGGGGATCTAACAACGTCGATATCGTGATCGAAAGTACCGGTATCTTCACCGCTCGATCTAAAGATGGCAAAGCTGGTTATGACACCCACTTGCAAGCCGGTGCGAAACGCGTGGTCTTGAGCGCGCCTGCGAAAGACGGTGCCGACCTGACCTGCGTAATCGGCGTCAATGACGACAAATTGACCACGGAAATGAAGTGCATCTCCAATGCGAGCTGCACCACCAACTGCTTGGCCCCAATCGCCAAAGTTTTGCACGAACAGTTCGGTATCGAAAGCGGTTTGATGACAACAGTGCATGCCTACACGAACGACCAACGTGTGCAAGACTTGCCTCACAGCGATCCCTATCGCGCTCGAGCCGCAGCCCTAAACATCATTCCAACCACCACTGGAGCTGCATCCGCTGTTGGTCTGGTGATCCCATCGCTGAAAGGCAAACTCACCGGTATCGCAATGCGTGTTCCTGTTGCTACAGGTAGCGTGGTCGATTTGACCGCGAACCTGGGCAAAGAAACCACTGCACAAGAAATCAATGCTGCGATGAAAGCGGCCGCCGCTGGCCCTCTGAAGGGAATTCTAAAATATACCGAAGACCCGATCGTATCCTCGGATATCATCGACGACCCACATAGCTCGATCTTTGCTGCAGACTTCACCGAAGTACTCGGCGGCAAGAGCAAGCTGGCTAAGGTGATCAGCTGGTACGACAATGAATGGGGATACAGCTGCCGAACGGCCGACCTGTGCGCTCTACTGAGCAAGTTCCTCTAATCGATCACTTCAATCCATCGATTGCACCAGAACTCGGTCGCGCAATAAACTAAACTCCGTCTCGTTGAGGCGGAGTTTTTAATTGCGCGATGTCTTCGGAAAAGATACTGATTCTTCGGACAAATACTGATTGGCTTTCCAACTGCAAACGGCAATTACCGAGAACGATTCATTCGCTCGGGACTCGCGTGACACATTGAGCAGCCCGCGATGAATGGCAGCGCCACTCGCCCAACGGCGTACCAACTGATCGCCCCCAAACAACTGCCCGTCAAGAATGAAACTTGCACTCCCATGGCCCAACCCGCATTCAAATGAAATGCGGCTACAGCAGCACCTGTCGCCGCCGCACCAAGCCAACTGAGACCTCTCCAACCACGTCCCGGAAAATTGCAAGCTAGCAAGGCGAACAACCACGACGACAAAATAACAGGCAAGGCTATCAGACTATGGACCAGACCGTCGAGCCATTGGACATGGTCATGGTCCCCTGCCCCGATTCCTCCATGACCTGGATGGGCGCTAACAATGCAAGGCCAAGCGATAACCACCAGAGCCAGAGTCAAACTGCGAGCAGATGCCAGGGAAGATACAAAACGCATAAAAAATTGCTTTACCAAAGTGCGAAATGATGATGAACGAGTGTCGAATGATACCAAAGTCTGCTAAGGCATCACAAGAGCATGAGGCCGTTGGCACATCACGACGCTAGCATCTAAGCAAGTTGATAAGCCTTTCGCTCTCGAGGGTTGTCACCTGAAAGTCGGTTCAGCTACGAAAAGAGCGTGATATCCCTAGGGAGGGTTGGATTTGCCTTGACGCTCTAGGCCCATTTACCTGGTATCCGCCGGCGTCCGGGTCATTGTCGCCACTTCACGCGCCAAAGCGGTTGCCAAGTTGACGCGTGAACCTGGGCCGTTCGGAGTGACAGATCGTGGATTCGACGAGGCCACTGCTCTGCTCGATCGTTATCGAACGCCCTCCTTATAATTACTTTACGCACAGGTTGGGAGCACGGATGCTTACCAAAAGTGTCATGCTTATGATCGGCTTATCGCTCGCATTTTGCCATGCGACGTTTGGCCAAGATATGCCCAGAGGTGACCAACCCATCACCCAGGCCTATCCGCTCAAAAATAAAAGTGCGAACGAAGCGCACGGTGTGATCGCTCCGCTCCTGAAGTCCGCCGATAACGTAACGCTGTCGATCGATCCTGCCAAAAATCAGTTGATACTAAGTGCGCCGACTTGGGCGCATGACATGACGAAACAAGTCTTGTCAACCTTTGATCGACCGGCCGCTTTGAAAATGACCGAACTGAAAATGGCCGACCCTGAATCGGCATGGTCTTTAAAAATTTACCCCTGTCCGGCAGAGCAACAGTCAGAGGTTCAAACGAAACTGAGAGAACTGTTTCCGGGCAATCGTTTCGCGCTGAGCGCTAATGCTCCCGCGGCGGTAATTTATGTGCGTGCTCCTGCCGATGTGCACAATCAATTAGGACAGTGGTTTCAAGCCATTGACCTCAGTTCTTCGCAAGTATCAAACAATAATCCCTCGGCGTCCAATAACCCGATTGCTGCTCCCCATGCGCGTCGTCTCATCAGTATTCCTGCAGAACTCAACGAGCGATTGCGGCGTGAATTGTTGCAATTGCTCGGAGAGAAAATTCAACCTGATGTTACCGACCCATCTAGGCTAAGACTGCGCACGCCATCAGGATTTGCAACCATACAGATCAATGCCAAGAGCGAATGGTTGATCGAAGGCCCCGAAAATGTTGTGGAGCAACTGCTTAAACTTGTAAGTTCTCTGATGAGACGAGTGGTACCGTTCGGTGAGGAACAGGAAAAGATTTTGTTGCTACGACGCGATGCGCAGCCGCGACTCAAAGAGATCATTTCACCCCAGCCTTTGTCGACTCCGGATCCATCTTTGCCAATGCCGAACCTGGATAAGCCTGGTTCGGATCAACCCAATCTGGACCGCCAAGGCTTGCTAGATCGACAAAGGAAACAATTTCCCCAAACGCTGGGTCTCAAGCCTGTCTCGTTCGCATCATGGCAACAGACGGGAAGCCAGCCCCCTACGGAGCAAGAAAAACTTCCCACGATTCCACAGTTTGAAGGGATCGAGATTGAGACGCTGCCAGATCTCGATGCGATTATCTTGCGCGGTCGAGACCGAGAAATTAAACAACTTGCCGAGATTATTGAGCAGTTGGAACAAATCAGTCGACAGACGCAACCTGCCATTGAGCTGATCCAGCTGAATCATGCCAACTCCGCTCAGATCAACGCGGTGATCACCGAAACTCAAGAGGGCTTGCTGGGCGCGCGGCAGGGGCGAGCTCAAGTGACTGCGTTAGCTAAACCAAATGCACTATTAGTGATCGGCTGGGGTGAGGCAGTTACAGCGCTGAAGGAACTGATTGGCAAGCTCGATCAACCGGTTCAGCCCGACACGCAGTTTGAGGTGTTTCGATTGAAGCATGCCCAAGCGACAGCCTTGCAACAAAGCTTACAGTCTTTTCTTGGAAATCGTGGTGAGCTGGGCCCAGTTCTTCAATCAACGGTCGATTCGCGCACCAACTCCATTCTGGT